>Ga0268252_1000108_pt1 | contig 54402 bp, 55 predicted proteins | sample AgamicMgSfrz_FD_200244 | JGI IMG/M metagenome (GOLD analysis project Ga0268252, IMG submission 200244) | Agave microbial communities from Guanajuato, Mexico - Mg.Sf.rz (v2) (version 3) | ecosystem: Host-associated > Plants > Phyllosphere > Phylloplane/Leaf | place: Guanajuato, Mexico | collected... | reverse complement strand
TTCGGGATCACCGCGTACGCCTCGGTGAACATCGCGCGATCGGTCAGCAGATCCGTCTGCGGCGGGTGGCCGCCATGCGGCGCGTAATACGTTGTCTTAGACATATTGCATCCAGGCAATGGGTTGGTCCGGCCCCGGGCGCAAACGGCATCGGGCGGTTCGCATGCGCGTGGGGCACGCATGCGACGGCGGGACATCGTTGCCGGGGTGGCTTGAAAGCGCATGCGCCTTCGGTCGGTCGGCCAGGCTTCGCGTCGGGTCCGTCCGGTTCAGCGGACACGGCGGCCCGGGTTGTCGGGCCGGCGGCCGGGCCGCGGCGCTCGCCGGTCAGGCGGCGAGGCGCGGATGGCGGCACGGTTCGGCTCCGTACGCGAGCATCGCCGACGATAGCGAAGTCGATTGCGATCGACCAATTAAATGTTGCGATGACATCCATTCGATTTTCCACTACCGTCCGGTGCCCGCGATACGCGGTCGGCATGCGTTGCGCGGCGTGCCGACTATCAGGGAAATCCTGACGGCGGCGATGTTCGCGCGATGCGTGAGCGCACGGCAACGCGGAGGGACATGCGCTGGTCTCGATGCATCCCGTTACGCAAGGCGAGGCGAAAGGGGTCGATACGTGCGCGGCAGCGGGTCGCGGCGTGAGGGTCGCACGGACACGGTCACATCAGGTTGGAACGAGCCGACGTGTCGAAGAAAAAGCAGGCGTGATTCGGCCAACCCCGTCCGCGCGCATTGGGGCGCGGCACGCGATATCGTCGAGAAGCGGAGAAAACAGCAGGAGGAGAATTACCGGCCCGTCGATCGGGCATTTGGCAGCGGCTGATTGAAGCCGGAAGAGAATCGCCGGTCTGGCCGGCGAAGCGGCCCGGCAGAGCGCCGGGCTGAAGCTCGCGTCGGGATACCGACGCCGTCGGCGCGCCGGTGCGCGGGTCGCGCACCGTGCCGCGCCAGCGACGATCAGTCCCAGTCGCGGTGGTGACGATGCTTGCGGTGACGGTAGCCGCGGTCGCCGTGATCGCGATCGTACGAGCTACGCGACATGTTGCCGCCGAGCGCCGCGCCGGCGCCGCCGCCGACCGCTGCGCCCAGCAGGCCGCCCGTGCGGCCGCCCATCGCGTTGCCCGCCGCAGTACCCGCGCCGCCGCCGAGGGCGCCGCCGATGATCGCGCCGGTGCGCTCGCGACGGTTCGACGTCACCGCGCCGCCGGCGCCGCCGCCGATCGCGCCGCCGATGACGGAGCCGGTGCTGCCGCCGACCGCGCCGCCGACCGCTGCGCCGGCAACCCCGCCGAGCGCGCCGCCGAGGGCGTTGTTCAAGTCACCGGCCATTGCCGGCAGTGCAGTCGCGCCGGTCAACGCGGCGACGACGAGAGCGGGGGCGATTTTCTTCCACATTCCCGTATTCTTCCTTGTTCGCAATTCTGGTTATCGAGGTCCGCTCGGTACGACGATCTGAATCGATCGACGTCGGGCCAGGCATTGTGCCGGACTGCGGACCAATTCATTTCAATGAGCTTGCGGCGAAGAATAGCACCGGTCCCGCATTCCTGCCGTAGACATTGTGGTAACAAGTTGTTTACGAATCACAGACATTCAACGTACCCGCCGAATCCGGCTGAAACCCTTGTCGGGATTGGCTCCGATGGCAGTCTGCCCCCATGTCGCGACACGCCGATCATGCACGCGATCGCACGTTCGAGACACACGTGGCAACACATCCGCACACGCCGGTAACGGGCATCCGAACGACGGTGAGAAGAAAAGATGACGGGGTCAGTACACGCCGGGCAGCAACCGCCACGTCCGCGCGCAATACGCGTCGTATTCGGCGCCGAATTGCGAACGCAGCAATGCTTCCTCCGAGCGGATTCGCGCGACGAGCGGCACGAGCGTCAGCACGACCAGCAGTACGCCGACGCCCGAGCGGAACACCAGCGCCCAGCCGAGCGAATTGACGACCAGGCCGAGATAGCTGGGATTGCGGATGCGGCTGTAGATGCCGCCGGTCACGAGCGTATGGCCCGGCTGGATCGCGACGAGCCCGCTGAAGCGTTTGCCGAGCACGAACACGGGCCACATGCGCAGCACGCCGCCCACGAGGTACAGCCCGACGCCGATCCAGCGGACCGTGTCGCCGCCGAAAGTCCAGACGTCGAGCCGGTCGGTCAGCGCCGGCAGGTACGCGAGCAGGAAGCCGCTCACCGCGAAGGCCGCGAGCACCCAACGGTTGTCGCGGTTCTCGCGTTCGCCGCTGCTCAGGTTGCCTTCGGTGAACAGCGCGGCGACGGCCATCACAAGGGTCGCGATCGCGACGACGGTCAGTTGCGGATGCGAGAAGAACGCAGCGAACCCGCCGCTGCCGAGCACGGCGAGCCCGAGATAGACGAGCGTGGCTACGCTCGACAGGACGATGACCTTGGGGGTGACTGTCATGACGGCCTCGCGGGGATGCGCTTTCCTGTGAAGTATAGGAACTGCGCACACCGGGTGCCGTGTGCGGCCGTCATGCGGCGCGGAAGTTCGCGCGCATCGTCAGGCCGAAGACGGCCGACCGGGCCAGGACGGCCGGTCGGCGCGCCGCGACGGATCAGCGAATACGGAAGTTGCCGCCGATCCCGACACTGACGGGCGGCGCGTAACACGCGGGCGCATAGCCGTAGTAGGCCGGCGCGGGCGCGTAGCCGTACGGCGGCGCGACGTAGCAGCCGGACAGGCCGCCGATCAAGGCAAGCGTGATGAGAAGTCTGGACATGGCTCGGTTCCCGGCGCGAAAGACCAATGGCACCGCGCGAAGGCCGCGCCGCCGCACCATGCGGCGGCCGGCACGAAGAGGCAACGCCCCTTCCTGTCGCTCGATGAAACAATGCGCGGAGTCTAGCGCCGGGCGTGGCCGGCCGAGTTTCCCGGGCCGTTACACGTGTTACCCCGTGTGACCGCTGAAACAGGCTGGGGCGGCGCAACGGCCCGCCGGCGGGCGGCGGCCGCGCCGACAGCGCTGGGGCTGTTACACGAAGCGGGCACGAATGCGCTGCGCGAGCGCTTCGAGCGTCGCCGCGTCGGCGACGTCGCGCGCATGCACCCGCAGCTCGGCGCCTTCCCAGCGCGGAATCACGTGGAAATGCACGTGCGGGACGGTCTGGCCGGCTGCCGCGCCGTTGAACTGGCCGATGAACACGCCGTCCGGCTCGAGCGCCGCGCGCACTGCCGCCGCGACGCGCTGCGTCATGCGGATACCGGCCGCGGCCGCGTCGCCGGACAGCTCGAAGATCTGCGCGGCCGGCTCCTTCGGGATCACGAGCACGTGACCGTCGGCCTGCGGCATCAGATCCATGATCGCGAGCGTCGCGTCGTCTTCGGCGACCTTCACGCACGGCAGTTCGCCGCGCAGGATACGGGCGAACGGGTTGTTGTTGTCGTAGGACATGGCGTTTTCCGATCTCGGTTGGACAGTGGGACTGGGAGAGCAATGCCGGACGATTATCGGCCGATGGCCGGCCCGATATCAACTCGCCGTCGCACAACGCCGGCCGAACTGTCGGGCACGCGGCAGCACGAACGCATGCAACCGTCATTACCGTCGCGCGTCACGCGTGACGCGGCCGCGATTGCACCGCCGCGCCCGAACCTGCGACACTGCGGGATCGTTGCCGGCCGGCACGCCACCGAGGACGCTCGCGCATGACGATTCCCCTCAAGAAGCTGATGCTGCGCGGTGTCGCGCTCGCGCTCGTGGCCGCGATCGGCTACACGGGCCATATGCTGTCCCGGCTCGCGCCGATCGCGACCGGCTATGCGGCCAAGGCGCTGTGTTCGGGCGTGTTCGTGTCGGGCCGCCCGGCCGCGTCGGTGATCGACGTCGACATCATGGCCGGCGTCCATCCATTGCTGAAACTGGTACGACCGTCGCTCGATCCCGACCATCATCGCGCGGTGGCGACCTTCGCCGGCTTCGCCGAACGCGAAGCCGACTTCCGGCCCGGGCTCGGCTGCACACTCGCACTCGGGGCCCCGACCGGTGCGGCGGCGGCCACCTTGCCCGCCGCGTTGCCGCCCCTCCCCGATCCACCGCCCGCGCAAGTCGAGCCGCCCGCACCGACCACGCCGCCCGCCGGCATCGACGCGCACCAGCTGCAGGCCGCGCTCGACCGCGCATTCGACGAACCCGATCCGGCGCGGCCGCGGCGCACGCGCGCGGTCGTCGTGATGTGGCGCGGCCAGGTGATCGCCGAACGCTATGCGCCCGGCTTCACGGCCGATACGCCGCTGCCCGGCTGGTCGATGACGAAGACCGTCACGGCCGCGCTGGTCGGCACGCTGGTCGCGCAGCACAAGCTGTCGCCGGACGCGTCGGCGCTGCTGCCCGAATGGCGCGGCAGCGGCGATCCGCGCGCGGCCATCACGCTCGACGAGCTGCTGCGGATGACGAGCGGCCTGCAATTCAACGAGGACTACGACGACCCGCTGTCCGACGTCGCGGTGATGCTGTTCACGCAGCCCGATACCGCGCGTTTCGCGTCGGCGAAGCCGCTGGCCGCGACGCCCGGCACGCAGTGGTCCTACTCGAGCGGCACGAGTGCGATCGTGGCACGCGTGATGCGCGAAGCGCTGGGCGGCAGCGACGCCGACTATCTCGCGTTTCCGCGCCGCGCGCTGTTCGCGCCGCTCGGGATGCGCAGCGCGGTGTTCGAGCCCGACGCGTCCGGCACGCTCGTCAGCGCGTCGTACATGTATGCGAGCGCACGCGACTGGGCGCGCTTCGGGCAGCTTCTGCTGCAGGACGGCGTGTGGAACGGGCAGCGGCTGCTGCCGGAAGGCTGGGTGCGCTACCTGACGCGCGCGACGCCGCAGTCGTCGCGGCAGGAATTCGGCGCGCAGCTGTGGGTCAAGGTGCCGGAGCCGTTCAACGATCGCGATCCGCACGCGCGGGCGATGCCGGCCGACGCGTTTCATGCGGTCGGCCATGAAGGCCAGTTCGTGAGCGTGGTGCCGAGCCGCGAGCTGGTGGTCGTGCGGCTCGGGCTGTCGCGGCCGGAAGCCGCGTGGAATCACGAGGCGTTTCTCGCCCGCGTGCTCGATGCGGTGCCGGCACCCGGTGCGTGACGACGGAAGGCGCGCCGGTGAATCGATCGTGAAGCGACGGCGATTGCACTACCGCCGCTTCAAGCGCGACCCGCGCTGCGTTACGGATTCGCGCTGCCGCCGTATTGCCTGAAACCTTCGCGCGTCGCGAGACGTTCGACATAGCGCGACACCGCCGGCAGGTCCGGATGCTCGAACGGCGTGCCGAACCAGCGGTTCGCCGACAGGCCGATCGGAATATCCGCGAGCGTGAAGGTGTTGCCGGCCACGTACGCGCCGGTCCTTTCGAGTTGCGCATTCAGCACGCGCATGTGCGTCGTCCAGCCGGCTATCGACTGTGCGATGCCGTTCGGATCCTGGTGGTCGGGCGACTTGCGCACGAGGCCGAGGAAGGCGCCGACCCACGAGCGGTTCAGGTCCGAACCCTGCCAGTCGATCCACTGGTCGACCCGCGCACGTGCCTGCGGCTCGGCCGGATACAGCGCATCGCCGCCGTAGCGGTTCGCGAGGTAGCGGATGATCGTGTTCGATTCCCAGAGCACGAAATCGTCGTCCTTGATGACGGGCACGAGCGCGTTCGGATTCAGCGCGAGATAGGCCGGATCGTGGGTCGTGCGGAAGCCCGCGCCCCAGTCTTCCTGTTCGAACGGCAGGTTCAGTTCGGTGCACAGCCACAGCACCTTGCGGACGTTGATGGACGGAATCTTGCCGAGGACGTGCAGCATGCAGTCTCCTTGAGAGGTCGGGTGCGGCGTGTTCGGGGCGCACGGCACGCTCCGAACGCGTTCACGCCGATTTATACACGACCGCGCGGGAAACGGCAGACCGCGGGCGCGAAATCGGTGTGCGGCCGGTTCGTCAGGTCACGCAGCGTGTGCTCGGCGGTCGGGAAGCGGAACATGAACCCGTCCTGATGCAGGCGTGCCGGCATCACGCGCTGCCCGTCCAGCAGCAGCTCGGCCATCTCGCCCATCGCGGCGCGCAGCGGCGCGGCCGGCATATGCAGAAATGCGGGGCGGCGCAGCACCTTCGTCACGACCTGCACGAATGCGCGCTGGGTCAGCGGCACCGGTGCGACCGCGTTGTAGACGCCGTGCATGCCCGGATTCGACATCGCGCGCGCCACGATTCGCAGCACGTCGTCGCGGTGAATCCAGCTCATCACCTGCGCACCGTCGCCGAAGCGGCCGCCCAGCCCGAAGTAATACGGCAGCAGCATCGGGCGCAACGCCCCGCCGGGGCCGAACACGATGCCCAGCCGCAGCACCACCGCGCGCACGCCGTGCCGCTCGAGCGGCTGGGCGGCCGCCTCCCACCGCCGGCACAGATCCGACATAAAGCCCTTGCCTGCGCTGCTGCCTTCGTCGAGCCGTTCGTCGCCCGGCCGCACGCCGTAGTAGCCGATCGCGGACGCCTGGATCCACGTGCGCGGCTTGACCTCGGCGGTTTCCACCCAGCGCATCAGCGCCTGCGTCACGCCGACGCGGCTGGCGAGCAGCAGCGCCTGCCGGCGCTTGCTCCAGCGCGCGCCCAGCACCGGCGCGCCGGCGAGATTGACGACCGTGTCGAAGCGCTCGTGCGGCTGCAACTGGTCGATGGACGTCACGCTGCGCACGCGGCCTTGAAAGAGGTAGGCGGCGCGCAGCGGATCGCGCGCCAGCAACGTGACCGTCTGCCCTGCGTCGAGCAGCTGGTTGACGAGCGTTTCGCCGATGAAGCCGGTGCCGCCGGTGACGAGCACGTGGCCGGGCCGCTGCCCCGCGAACGGGTTGGCGTCCGGCGCGCGGCGCGCGAGGCGGCACGCGGCGATCCCGTCGCGCACGCCCGATACCGTCACGCCGGCGGCAAACAGGTTGAGCAGCCAGCCGCGCCAGCCGACGTCGATCGCGTGCAGCGCCGTCGGCTCGACCGCCCACGCGGCGAGTTGCATCGCGATCATCCCGAACAGCGCGCCGCCGTTGACGGCCAGCAGCGTGTGCAGCACGCGCTCGGTCGCCGGCAGCTTGCGGCTCTGGTCCTCGACGATGAAATCCCACAACGTCAGCACCACCTCGACGACCACGACCGCCGCGAGGGCCGCGACCCACGCGCCATGAAATGCGACGTTCGCGATCGACGCGAACACGAGGCCGTAGAGCACGGACCGTACCGCGTGAATCGCCAGTTCGAGCCGCGCGCGCGGGCTGTGCGGCAGGTCCTGCGTGAGTTCGTGATGGTAGAGCGTATCGAATGCGCCCATCGCGCCCTGCACGATCAGCAGGTTGAGCGCCCAGTCGAAAGCAGGCAACGTGTTCATGCGGTATCCCTCCTCCACAGCCAGACCAGCGGCGGCACCGTCGCGACGAGCGCGACGACGTCGATCACTACATGGCCCCACACCTGCGCCTGCCACGACAACAGCATGTCCTGCGGCGCCCAGATCAACAGGCCGGCCAGCAGCCAGCCCCAGACTTCCCGTTTCCGTAACCGGTTGCCGAGATGGACGAGCGCGAGCATCCAGATCGCGGCGCACTGCACCGTCGCGCCGAGCAACGACATCCACCAGACCTGCTGGGCGCGCGCGGCTCCGGGTGCCGCTGCCGACCAGAAATACCGCTCGATGCCGCGGTGATACGCGTCGAGCCAGGATGCGCCCGCGATCCACGGGAGCACCACGCCGACGAGCAGATGCACGATTGCGGCTGCGTACATCCAGCGCACGACGATGCGGCGCGGGATGTCTTGTGGCGGGCGATTCGCTGCTGCGCTTTCGGCGTTCCTGCCGATGCGGCACGTACCGCCTTCGCAGCAGGCTTCTGCGCGATACCCGAGCCACCGCGATACCGCTTGCCGATTGCCCGCCAGGCGGCGATACAGCGATGCGAATACGGCACGCATCGCCGGCACGCGAAGCAGCCGGACGAGCCCGCGACGGCCGAGTAGCGTGTGAGCAGCGAGGATGCTGTCGATGCCGGTCAGCATGCGTCCGTCGGGTAGACGCGCATGCAGTTCGCGATTCAGCGCGGGCAGGTCGACGCCCAGCGGCGCCGGATCGAAACCCGGCTCGGCGATGTCGACGAACGCGAGCCGGTGTCGCACGTCGTGCTCGCCGAGACGCCGGATTTCCGCGACACATAACGGACATCGCCCATCGAAATACAGCACCAATTCATTTGCAGTCATGCTTTGCACTCCTTTTTGTTTTCGCAAGCATCATGAACCGATCGACTGCTGTCCCGCTTACGCCGCCGCTCCCGTGCGACGACGACAGGCTTACATCGGCTTGACCACCATCAGGAAATAGACGGTCAGCATCGCGAAGAACGCCGGATAGCCGAGCAGTTCCCAGCGCTTCGCGTAGCGCCAGTAGCGCGCCGGCAATGCGGCATCGCCGTTCGCGTGCGCGAGTTTCGCCATCGATGCGAGTTCGAGTTGCAGCCAGACGACCGGCAGCCAGCACGCACCGGCGACCGCGTACAGCACGATCGACGCGAGCAGCCACGGCGTATGCCACGGCCAGCCCGCCGTGTGCGCGAGCCACAGCCCGGACGCCGGCTGGAAGATCACGGCCGGCGTCGTGAACCACCAGTCCGCGCGTACCACGAGCCGCGACACGGCCGCGATTGCGGGCACCGACCGCGTGCGGTTCGCGAAGAACAGGTAGAACGCGGTGCCGAACCCCGTGCCGACCAGCAGCACCGAGGACAGGATGTGAAGGGCCTTGATGACGAGATAGGTGTTCATGCGTGTTCTTCTTCTGAATAGAGGATCATCAGGATGGCGAGAATCGGCACGTTCTTGAGCACGGGGCCGAACGGTTCGGCCAGCAGGCCCGGCATCGTGACCGCGATGACCGCCGAGTACGCGACGATCAGCGCCGCCTGCGCGGCCCACAGGCGCCGCGACGGCGCGACGACGGTCGCGATCCCGAGCGCGAAATCCACCGCGCTGGCCGCGTAGAGCGCGATCAGCGCGGGCACGCCCGTCAGGTGCGCGGGCGCAAGCAGCGCGAGGCTCGCGTGCAGCGGATGGATGAATGCACTGGCGATGGCCGTCCAGATCCACACGATCGCGAGCGCGCCCAACAGCAACGGGCGCCGCCATATCGCGAGCGCGTCGCGGCGCAGCGCGGCGGCTTCCGCGCCGATGAAGCTGTCGATGCCGCGCGGCGGCCGGCCCAGCACGGCCGCGGCGGCCGCCGGATCGCCGGTGTTGCCGCCGCGTAGCATCGTCCACGTGTCGCGTGTCAGCATCGCCCCCGGCAGCGTGCCGAGCAGCGCGGCCGCCGCTCCGACCAGCGGGCCCGGCAGCGACACGCGGGCCGCCGGCGGAAATCCGAGCGCGGCGCGGTAGGCGGCCAGCATCTCGCGGTATTCGACTTCGTCGCGGCCGACCACGTCGATCACACGGCGGGCCCGCGCCGACGGCGAATCGCTCGGCTGCATCACGAGCCGCGCGACGACTTCGGCGAGATCGTCGACATGCACCGGGCGCAGCCGCTGATGCCCGCCGGCCGGCAGCACATGCACGGGCAGGCTCGCGAGCATCCGGAAAAACCGCGCGGACGCGCCGGCCGCCCCATAGACGAGCGCGGGGCGCACGATGCGGAAATCGATCGGCAGCGTCTGCAGGAAACGGTCGGCCGCCTGCTTGCTCGCGAAGTACCGCGTGTCGCCACGCTCGACGCCGAGCGCCGAGATCTGGATCACGCGCCGCACGCCGGCACGGCAGCACGCGGTAAAGAGCGCGCACGGCGCGGCGCGATGCACGGCGTCGAGCGTCGCGCCGCGTCGATCGGCCAGCATGCCGACCGCGTTGATCACCACGTCGACGCCCTTCAGCCGCGCGAGCCACGCGTGCGGATCGACGTCGTGCGCGAAGTCGATCGCGACGTCATGCGGGCCGGCCGCGTGACGCACGCCGCGCAGCACGCGATGCCCGCCGGCTTCGAGCTGCGCGCACAGCGCCCGCCCGATGAAGCCGTTCGCGCCGCAGACGAGCACGGTCATGCCGCGTGCGCCAGTGCGGTCAAGCGGGCAGGTCGATGGCAAGGCTGCGTTCATTTTCACTCTCTATTTACAGTTATTTCTGTACAGACAGAAATAACAATCCCGAAAAAAAGCGGGCTCTCTGCCCGCTAGCGCGTTACCGCTTACTTCGACGGCTTGCGCCTGACCGTCTGGCTGATCTTCGCGCCGATGCCGAGCGCCTTCATCAGCGTATCGGGCTTGAGCCGCAGCATTTCGTCCGACCAGGTCGTGAGCGTCTCGACGAACTGCAGCGTGTCGCGGATGCGCTGCTCGGTTTCGCGGCTCTCGTTCGCGATCTCCGGATTCGTCAGGCAATCGCGCAGCACCGTGAGCGTCGGCTCGATCTCGCGCTGCCGCCGCCCTTCGACGATCAGCTTGAACAATTCCCAGATGTCGGTCGACGTCTCGAAGTGGTCGCGGCGGTCGCCCAGCACGTGCACGACCTTCGCGAGCCGCCACGCCTGCAGCTCCTTCAGGCTCGTGCTGACGTTGGAGCGCGCGACGTTGAGCGTCTCGGCGATCTCGTCGGCCGCAACCGGCCGTCCGGCCAGGTAGAGCAACGCGTGAATCTGCGAGACGGTGCGGTTGACGCCCCACCGCGAGCCCATTTCGCCCCAGTGGAGAATGAATCGTTCGGCAATCGGTGTGAGTTCCATGGTGGAGAATTTAGTTTTTTCAGTTATTTCTGTCAAGAGAGAAATAACCGGGCGATCCGGCACCTTCCGGCCGCGCCCGCCCGCGATCGGCCGCTTCCTTTACAATGCGCGGGATTTTTCCGATTTCAGGCCGTCCCCGCCTTTCAGACAAGAGGTTTCCATGATCATCAAACCGCGCGTGCGTGGCTTCATCTGCGTGACGACTCATCCGGTCGGCTGCGAAGCCAACGTCAAGGAACAGATCGACTACGTGACTTCGCACGGCCCGATCGCCAATGGCCCGAAAAAGGTGCTCGTGATCGGCGCGTCGACCGGCTACGGCCTCGCCGCCCGGATCTCGGCCGCATTCGGCTCGGGCGCGGACACGCTTGGCGTGTTCTTCGAGCGTGCCGGCAGCGAGACGAAGCCGGGCACGGCCGGCTGGTACAACAGCGCCGCGTTCGAGAAATTCGCCGCGGAAAAGGGGCTGTATGCGCGCAGCATCAACGGCGATGCCTTCTCCGACAAGGTCAAGCAGGTCACGATCGACACCATCAAGCAGGATCTCGGCAAGGTCGATCTGGTCGTCTACAGCCTCGCCGCACCGCGCCGCACGCATCCGAAGACCGGCGAAACCATCAGCTCGACGCTCAAGCCGGTCGGCAAGGCCGTCACGTTCCGCGGCCTCGACACCGACAAGGAAGTGATCCGCGAAGTCTCGCTCGAACCCGCGACGCAGGAAGAGATCGACGGCACCGTCGCGGTGATGGGCGGCGAGGACTGGCAGATGTGGATCGACGCGCTCGATGAAGCCGGCGTGCTGGCCGACGGCGCGAAGACCACCGCGTTCACGTACCTCGGCGAGCAGATCACGCACGACATCTACTGGAACGGCTCGATCGGCGAAGCGAAGAAGGATCTCGACAAGAAGGTGCTGTCGATCCGCGACAAGTTGGCCGCGCACGGCGGCGATGCGCGCGTGTCGGTGCTGAAGGCCGTCGTCACGCAAGCCAGCTCGGCGATCCCGATGATGCCGCTTTACCTGTCGCTGCTGTTCAAGGTGATGAAGGAAACCGGCACGCACGAAGGCTGCATCGAGCAGGTGTACGGGCTCCTGAAGGACAGCCTGTACGGCGCGACGCCGCACGTCGACGAAGAAGGCCGCCTGCGCGCGGACTACAAGGAACTCGATCCGCAGGTGCAGGACAAGGTCGTCGCGATGTGGGACAAGGTGACGAACGAGAACCTGTACGAGATGACCGACTTCGCGGGCTACAAGACGGAATTCCTGCGCCTGTTCGGCTTCGAGATCGCCGGCGTCGACTACGACGCGGACGTGAACCCGGACGTGAAGATCCCGGGCATCATCGACACGACGGTCTGACGCGTCGATCCGCCGCCGCCGCGCTCACGGCGCGGGCGGCGGGTTCGCACGACCGGCGGCGTCAACGCGGCGCCGGCTCTTCCAGATAGACGCCCGACGACAGCGTTGCCTTCACCTGCCGCGTGAACTCGTCGGTCGACACTTCCTCCGCCCCCGCTTCGATGGCGTCGTACGCCTGGCGCACGACGTCGGCCGGCGTGGCCTTCGGCACGTCGAGGCCGGCCGTCAGGTCGGTATCGATGAAGCCGGCATGCAGCCCGACGACCTGCGTGCGCTGCTCGCGCAGCGAATGGCGCAGCCCGTTGGTCAGCGCCCATGCGGCCGATTTCGATACGCCGTAGCCCGACAGGATCGGCCGGTTCACCCAGCTCGCGACCGACAGGATGTTCAGGATCGCGCCGCCGCCGTGGGCCGCGAGGGTGCCCGCGAATGCGCGCGACATCGCCAGCATCCCGAACACGTTGGTCTCCAGGTGCGCGCGCAAGGCGTCGACCGCGCCTTCGTCCGTCAGGCTGCCGAGCCGCGCGATGCCGGCATTGTTGATCAGCAGCGTGACGTCGCGCGCCGCATCGGCCGCCGCGGCGACTGCCGCCGGATCGGTCACGTCGAGCTTCACGGGCACGACGCCCGGCAGCGTCACGCTGGCCGGATCGCGCGCGCCCGCATAGACCTTTCGCGCGCCCCGTTCGAGCGCCTGCTTCGCGAACTCGAGGCCAAGCCCGCGGTTCGCGCCCGTGATGAAAACGACTGCACCTTCGATCTTCATGACCCTTCCTTTCGGAGATTGAATCCCGCGCGTGCCGGTTCGCCGCACGCCCGGAATCCGGTGAAAAAACACGCTGCCATCGCGTACCGAACCGTTGCACCGCCGGTGCCGCAAGTCGGGCGCTCCCGCCGCCCGCGCCTCGCCGCACCCCAGACCCTGACCGACTTCGATCCCTGCCGCGCCGGTTGCTTCGCTTCGTCCGCAAAGTCGGCTACACTCGAATCTCAATGTCGATCACCATCGTCTTTGCGATGCATGGTGCCAGCGCGACTTCGGCACGTCAATGGTGATCGCCATTGTGTTTTTCAATCGACGCAATTGCAGGAATGAGGGAGGGATCGATGGGCGTCTCGAGACAACAGGCGGCGGAAAACCGCCACGCGATCGTCGCGGCGGCCGAGCGGCTGTTCCGCGTGCGCGGCGTCGACGCCGTCGGGCTGACGGAATTGATGAAGGAGGCCGGCTTCACGCAGGGCGGCTTCTACAACCATTTCAAGTCGAAGGATGCGCTGGTCGCCGAAGTGATGGACAAGGCGATGCAGGATCGCGCGGATTCGCCGAACGCCGGCAGCGTCGCGAAACAGGTGACGGCGTACCTGTCGGGCGCGCATCGCGACAACGTCGAGGGCGGCTGCCCGCTGTCGGGCTTCGCGGGCGATGCGCCGCGGCTGACCGACGCGGCGCGCGCCTGCTACACGCGCGGCGTCGACGCGTATCTCGAGCGACTGGAACGCATGGTGGCCACGGAAGGCCCGGCCGCGGCCGACGCGCGCGACGACGCGATCGCCGTTCTCAGCCAGATGGTCGGCGCGCTGGTGCTGTCACGGGCTGTCGCCGGCACCGATCCCGCGTTGGCCGACGAGATTCTCGATGCGGCGCGCCGCGCGCTCGTCGGGCAGCCGGACGATCCAGCCGCCGTGCCGGCATAGCGGCTCATCGCCATTCGCGCGACCGCGTCGCCATCGCGCGCTACCGGACTACTCGCGCGGCATCCCACAGCGGCTGCGCACCGCGCGCCGCATTCCACGCGGCAAACTGCGTGCGCCACGATTCGAACGGCTGCGCGAGCGGATGGCGCGGGTCGTCGCTGAGCGCATACGCCATCCCTTCGATCAGCCAGCGCGGCTTCGTCACGACGGCGAGGTTGCCGAGCACTTCCGCCTGCCGGTGATGGATCAGCTCGTGCGCGAGAAAGTAGGTCTGCCAGCCGCGTGGCGCGATCACCACGCCGAAATCGCCGAGCGTCAGCCCCGCGCGTGCGCCGAGGCCGAACGCATCGGCACACGTGCGCGTCGAGCAGAACACGACGCGCGGCGCGGCCCGGAACGCGCCGACGGCCGCCGCCGCGCGCGCGGAGCCGTCGCGATAGAGCTGCTGCGCCGCGCCGAGCTTCGCGACATCGTCCGTGCAGATGTCGGCGCTCGGGCACGACACGCCAGGAATCAGCGCGGGCGCGACGACGCGCAACGGCTTGACGAGCGCATACGCGGCAATCGGCAGCGCGACGAGCAGGCTCGTGAGGGCGAAAGCGACGTGGGCGCGTTTCATCGAGGCGGCGGCCTGACGGATGCCATTACGCGAGCTGCTTGTGGAAAAACGTCGTCGCGCACAGCGCGCCGTCGGGCATCAGCGCATAGTTCGGCACGACGCCGACGCGCTGCCAGCCGGCCCGCTCGTACAGCCGCTCGGCGTCGCCGCCCGTCACCGTGTCGAGCACGAGCACGGTCTTGCCGGCGTCGCGCGCGGCCGCTTCGGCGGCCGCCATCAGCCGCGCGGCGATGCCCTGCCGGCGCGCGTACCGCGACACGAGCATCTTCGCGATGTCCGCGCGATGCGGCTGGTTCTCGGGCTGCGCGGTCACGACCTGCACGGTGCCGACGATCCGGCCCGACGCATCCTCGGCGACGAGCAGGATGCGTTCGTCGTTCGCGACGCCCTCGGCCACGCGCGTCCAGAACGCGACGGCGGTCGGCCGCGCGATCGGCAACATGAAGCTGACGGATGCGCCGCCTTCGACGCAATCGATCAGCACGTCGGCCAGCGCGTCGACACAAGCCATCGCTTCGCTCGCGCCGACGCGGCGCACGGTAACAGGTTCGGTCATGCCTTCTCCGGTAGTCAGGTGGGCCGCATGCACGGGTTCGGCATGGACCGGAATCGGAAACGACACCGGCCAAGCGTCGAGGCGAGCTCGACGGCGGCGGGCGTCCAGCAACGCGGCGCCCGGTCGGCGCGTGTTACCGCCCCACTATCGTACGTGACGAAAATGTTCGCTGCATGCCTGCAGCATCGCCTACACTTAGCCGAATGGATAACCTTCAACCCGGCCTCAGCGACGTGTTCCATGCGCTCGCCGATCCGACGCGCTGCGCGATCGTCAGCGCGCTCGGCCAGGGCGAGCGGACCGTCTCCGCGCTGGCCGCGCCGTTCGACATGGCGCTGCCGTCGTTCATGAAACATGTCGCCGTGCTCGAGCGCAGCGGCCTCGTCGCGACCCGGAAAACCGGCCGCTCGCGCACCTGCGCGCTGGTCGGCAGCCGGCTGACCGAGGCCGAGGCATGGCTCGCCGCGCAGCGCGCGCAGTGGGAAGCGCGATCCGATCGTCTCGTCGAATTCGTCGAACGCCGTCACCAGGAGGAGCAAGATGTCAGCCAGCCACGTCGAACCCGCTGAAGCCCACGATCTCGTCATCACGCGCACGTTGCGCGCCCCGCGCCAGGCGCTCTGGCGCGCCTGGACCGACCCCGCACTGCTGAAGGAATGGTGGTGCCCGAAACCATGGACCACCGAGGTGCGCGCGTTCGACCTGCGACCGGGCGGCGCTTTCCATACGTTCATGCGCGGCCCCGACGGCGGCACGAGCGACAACCCCGGCTGCTTCCTCGAGATCGTGCCGGAATCGCGCCTCGCGTTCACGTCGATGCTCGCGGGCGGCTGGCGGCCGCAGACGCCGTGGCTGGGCTTCACGGCGATCATCACGATGGCCGACGACGACGCAGGCAGCCGCTACGAAGCGCGCGTGATGCATCCCGACGCCGCGACGCGCGAGCGCCACGAAGCGCTCGGCTTTTTCGAGGGCTGGAACACCTGCATCACGCAGCTCGACGACTTCGCCGCCGCGCTGCGCTGACCGCCGCCTCGCGTGCGGTCATTGCATGCCGCCGCGCCCGCGCCTAGGATTCCTGAAGGAAGCATGACGACACGCCGGGCGCCGGCGTGCACCGTCTCGCACGCTTCGCGGGAGGCGACATGTTGCACACGCATTCGACCCGGGTCAGCCGGCACCTGAACGCGCCGCGCGGGCGCGTCTATCGCGCGCTGCTCGACCCGCACGCGGTCGAGCAATGGAAGGTGCCCGACGGCATGACGTGCCGCGTGCACGCGTACGACACGCGCGAAGGCGGCGCGCTGCGCGTGTCGCTGAGCTACGACGCGCCGTCGGCCGGCGCCGGCAAGACCACCGCGCGCACCGACACCTATCACGGCCGCTTCGTCACGCTCGTGCCCGATCAGCAGATCGTCGAGATCGATGTATTCGAAACCGACGACCCGATGCTGCGCGGCGCGATGACCATCACGATCACGCTGTCCGACGAAGCGGGCGGCACGCGCGTGGACGCCGTGCACGACGGCGTGCCGCCCGGCGTGCCGGCCGCCGACAACGAGACCGGCTGGCAGATGGCGCTGGCGCGGCTGGCGGCGCTGGTGGAAGCCGGGTGACGCCGCGCCCGCGCGTCAGCCGAGCCGGTACGCGTGCGTGACCGTGCCGCGGAACAGCGCGTCGCGCTCGTCCGCGCTGGCCTGCGCGGTCAGCCGCTTGAACGCGTTCCAGCCGTTCACGAACGAATACGAGCCCTTGTCGACCGGGAAATTGCTCTCGAACATGCAGCGCCCAGGGCCGAACGCGTCGATGCAGGTCATCATCCACGGCTTCCACGCGTCGACGAGCTGCGCCGAAGACGGCGGCTTCGCGCCTTTCTCGAAATCGAACCCGTTGATGCGCATCCCGAGGCCGCCGACCTTCACGTACACGTTCGGCAATTGCGCGAGCGTGCGCATCGATGCCGACCAGCGCTCGAACACCTCCGGCCGCTTGTCCGCATAGCTGCCGATCCGCACGACGCCGCCGCAATGGTTGACGATGATCCGCGTCTCCGGGTTCGCTTTCGCGAGATCGAACAATTCGGGCAACTGCGGGAAGAACAGCCACGCGTCGTACGACAGCCCGAGCGGCGCAAGTTGCGCGACGCCGGCCCGGTACGCGGGATCGAGCAGCAGCCCGCGCGGCACCGCCGACAGCGGATTGGCGAGCGTCGGATCGGCATCCCACGTGCTCAGGTGCCGCACGCCGCGAAACCTCCCGCGCCCCGCTTCGACATGCGCTTCCAGCACGTCGCGCACGCGTTCGCCGAGCCGCAGGTCCGCGTGGCCGACGATGCCTTTCGCGACAGCCACGGGGCCGTGCTGAAGCGGCTCGGTCACGCCGGCGACGTAAGCCGTCTCGCCCACCGGCTTCAGTTCGGCCGGGCCCGAATCGCGGTAACGCGTCTGCGCCTGCATGTAGACGGACGCCTGGATGTTGTGGCCCGAGCGCGCGTCCCGCAGATAGTCGTCGAGCATGTAGATCCAGCCCGGCCGTTCGTAGAAGTGATGATGCGCGTCGACGATCGGCAGGTCGGGCTCGAGCGCGGGTTCGAGCGCCGACGCGAGCCAGTCGGGGCGGACCGCGAGGTAGTTGCTTTGCGTCATGCGGGGAACTCCATCGTTGGCTGCCGTCTCGGCGAACGCGGGCAGCGCGAGCGAGGCGGCGGCCGCGCCGATCAACCGGCGCCGTTTGATCGAAAAGGTCATGTCATTCGCTCCGGTCGAACGCGTACAGCGACAGCGTGAGCAGCGTCGTGATCGCCAGCACGATCGCGAGGCCGAGCATCCCGGCCGTGAAGGTGCCGAAGCTGTCCTTCAGGTAGCCGACGAGATAGGGGCCCGCGAAGCCGCCGAGCGCGCCGATCGAATTGATCAGCGCCAGCCCGCCGGCCGCGGCCTGGCCGGACAGGAAGCGCGACGGCAGCGTATAGAAGATCGTGCGGCCGGCAATCGTGCCGATCAGCGCGAGCGTGATGCCGACGAGCGCCGGCCCGAGCGTCAGGAAATGCGTCGACACGCCGAGTGCCACCGCGCCGATGCACAAGCCGATCGCCAGGTTCGCGACCGGGCCGCCGCGACGGTCCACCCGCTTCGCCCACCACAGCAGCGCGATCGTGGCGAAGAAGTACGGCACCGCGGAGAGCCAGCCGGTCTGCATCGTCGACATGCCGTGCGCCTTCAGCATTTGCGGCAACCAGATGCCGATGCCGTACGAGCCCATCGTGAAGCCGAACGAGATCAGCGCCAGCACGTACACGCGCACGTCGCGCAGCGCGACACCGAAGCGCTTCTTGCGGCCGGCGGCCGCGCCGTCGCGCTCGAACGCGCGCTGCAGCGCGGCACGCTCGTCGTCCGACAGCCACGCGGCATTCGCCGGCGAATCCGACAGCAGCTTCAGCACGAGGAAGCCGAGCGCGCACGCGGGCAGCCCTTCGACGATGAACATCCACTTCCAGCCGGCGAGCCCGAACGTGCCGTCGAGCTGCAGCAGCCACGTCGACAGCGGGCCGCCGACCAGCGACGACAGCGGCGTCGACACGGTGAACCACGCGAGCACGCGCGTGCGGTAGCTCGCCGGGAACCACACGGCGAGGAAGAAGATCACGCCGGGAAAGAACCCGGCCTCGCCGATGCCGAGCAGCAGCCGGATCGCGTAGAAGCTGGTCGGCCCGGTCGCGAGCGCGGTCGCGGCCGCCATCAGCCCCCACGTGATCATGATCCGGGCGAGCCAGCGGCGCGCGCCGAAGCGGTACAGCGCGAGATTGCTCGGCACTTCGAACACGCAGTAGCCGGCGAACATGATCCCCGCACCCCAGCCGAACTGCGTCGCGGTCAGCCCGAGATCGCGGTTCATCGTGAGCGCCGCGAAGCCGACACTCGTGCGATCCAGGTAGTTGAAGAAATACGCGAGCGCGAGCAGCGGGATGAAGCGCCACGCGGCCTTGCGCACGGCCCGTTGCTCGATCGACGTGTCGGTCTCGCGATCGGCGGGCAGCGCGGGGGAAGCGGATGTCATGGTTGTCTCCGTGGATGCGGCGCTCCTCTGCCGCGTGGTGCGCGGCCCGGACGCCTTTGTTCGTTCGATGAATCGCGGCCGCGCTACGCGCTCGCCACTTCGTTCGCCGACGGCGCGCCGCCCGGCGCGTCGCCGTGCGCGGCGACGTCCGCGCCGTACCGCCCCGCGACGACGCCCGCCTCGATCAGCGCGCGCGCGTCGTCCGGCGTGTAGCCGAGTTCGCCGAGCAGCGCGCACGTGTCCTGGCCGAGCGCGGGCGGCGCCGAGCGCAGCCGCAGGCGTTCGCCCGCGAGCGTCAGCGGCAGCAGCGCGGTGTGCGTGTCGACCGGCCGCCCGGCGCTGCTCGCGTCGGCCGGCAGCGTCACGGCTTCGAGGCCGCCCGTGGCGAGCAGATGCGGATCGTCGAACAGGTCCTGCGGCTTCGTGATCGGCGCATACGGCAGGCCGGTCGATTCGAAGATCGCGCCGATCTCCGCGGCCGAGTACGGCGCCAGCCGCGAACGCAGCTCGGGCAGCAGCCATTCGCGCGCCTGCACGCGCAGGTTGTTGGTCGCGAGCCGCGGATCGTCCTTCAGCGCGGCCAGGCCGAACGCGTCGCAGAACAGCGCCCACTGCGTGTCCGACACGACCGCGAGAAAAATCTGTTCGTCGTCCTTGACGGAGAACACGTCGTAGACGGCCCACGCGGAAATCCGGCTCGGCATCGGCGACGCGGCCTGCCCCGTCACCGCGAACTGCATCATGTGCTGCGCGACGAGGAACACGTTGTTCTCGAACAGCGAACTCTGCACCTGCTGGCCGCGGCCCGTGCGCTCGCGCTGCGCGAGCGCGGCCATCGCGCCGATCGCGCCGAACATGCCGCCCATGATGTCGTTCACGCTCGCGCCCGCACGCAGCGGCCGCCCTTCGGGGCCCGTCATGTAGGCCAGGCCGCCCATCATCTGCACGACCTCGTCGAGCGCGGTGCGATGCTCGTACGGCCCCGGCAGGAAGCCCTTGTGCGACACGTAGACGAGGCGCGGATTCAGCGCGTCCAGTTGCGGGTAACCGAGCCCGAGCCGGTCCATCGTGCCGCTCTTGAAGTTCTCGCTGAAGACGTCCGCCGTCGCGACGAGCCGCCGCACGATCTCCAGCCCGCGCGGGTCCTTCACGTCGACCGCGATGCTCTTCTTGTTGCGGTTGAACATCCCGAAGAAGCCCGCGCCGGAACCGCGCAGCGCGCGCGTGCTGTCGCCCGCGATCGGCTCGATCTTGATCACTTCCGCGCCGAGATCCGCGAGCAGCATCCCGCACGTCGGGCCCATCACCATGTGCGTCATCTCGATCACGCGCACGCCCGCGTACGGCAGCGCGGCAGCCTGTTGTCGATCGTTCATCGTGCGACTCCCGTCACGCATCCTTCCGGTTGCGCGGCCGACGGCGCGCGGCCATCCGCATAGCGGAAGCCCTTCGGCAACCCTGCGTCCGGCACGTGGCCGTACAGCGCCTCGGACGGCAGCGCCGCATGCAGGATCGCGCGCGCGGCGAGCAGTGCGTCGACGTCGATGCCCGTGTCGTATCCCATCGCCTCGAGCAGGAACACGAGATCCTCGGTGACGATGTTGCCGGTCGCGCCCGGCGCATACGGGCAGCCGCCGAGGCCGCCCTGGCTCGCGTCGATCGTCGTCACGCCGACGTCGAGCGCCGCGACGACGTTCGCGAGCCCCTGCCCGCGCGTGTTGTGGAAATGCGCGCCGCCGGCCTTGTCGCCGACTTCGCGCTGCAGCCGCGTGAACAGCCGGCGCACCTGCGCGGGGTTCGCATAACCGCTGGTATCGGACAGGCCGATTTCGTCGACCCCGCATTCGGCCATCGCCACCGCCATCGCGATCGTCTCGTCGTCGGAGACCGCACCCGCGATCGTGCAGCCGAACGCGACCGACACGCCCGCTTCGATCTGCACCGACGGAAAGCGCGCGTCGCGCAGCGCGACGATCGCGCGCACCTCGTCGATCATCTGCGCGGGCGTCTTGCGGATGTTCGCCAGCGAATGGGCTTCCGTCACCGAGACCGGCAACGTCAGCTTGTGCACGCCCGCGTCGAACGCGCCCTCGGCGCCGCGCAGGTTCGGCGCGAGCGCGGCGACGTGCAGGCCGGGAATCGCAAGCGCGTGCGCGACGACTTCGCGCACGTCGGCCATCTGCGGCAACAGCGCGGGCGGCACGAACGACCCGACCTCGATCTCGCGCAGGCCGGCCGCGGCCAGCGCGGTGATCCAGCGCAGCTTGGCGGCCGTCGGCATCACGGTCTTGATGCTTTGCAGCCCGTCGCGCGGACCGACCTCGCTGACCAGCACCTTCGTGTTTTCTGAAACCTTCATTCGACACCTCATCGTTCTATCTGAAAGAACATAGTTCTGTTTGACAGAACTTTAAGCGTGCATCGAATGGGCGATAAGCGGGGTATACCCGTGAAATCGCGTTTTTCTGGACTTGCGTTCTGTCAGATAGAACGATATAGTCCATCGACCATCATTCGAAGGAAGCAGGCCCGTGCCCAGGAATCCAGCAGATCACGCCGGCGACGCAGCCGATCCGGCGACGGAAGAAGCGTCCAGCGGCGTCGCGGTGCTCGACCGCGCGTTCGCGATCCTCCGCGCGTTCGGCCAGACCGACGACCGGCTGTCGCTCGCTGAGTTGTCGCGCCGCACCGGGCTGTACAAGAGCACGATCCTGCGCCTGCTCGCCGCGCTCGAGCATGGCGGATTCATGCGCAAGCTCGACGACGGCCAGTACGCGGTCGGGCACGAGCCGTTGCGGCTCGCCGCGCTGTACCAGCGTTCGTTCCGTGTCGGCCCGGTGGTCGAGCCGCTCCTCGAGACGCTGAGCCGCGAGCTCGGGGAAACGGCATCGTTCTACGTGCGCCAGGGCGACGTGCGCTCCGTGCTGTATCGCGTCGAGCCCGCGCGAGCGGTGCGCGTGTCGATCCGCGTCGGCGAGGAGTTTCCGGTCGGCCAGGGCGCATCGGGCAAGGTGCTGCTGGCCTTCACCGACACGCACGACGCCCGCTGGAACGACGTGCGCGAACAGCTGTGGGCCGCGTCGTACGGCGAGCGCGACCCGGAAACGGCCTCGGCGTCCGTGCCCGTGTTCGGCGCGGCCGGCGAATGCGTCGGTGCGCTGACGGTGTCGGGCCCGAAATCGCGGCTCGCCGCCGTGCCGGCGATGACGGCGGCGCTCGCGATGTTGCTGCCGCTCGCGCAGAAGGCGACCGTCGCACTCGGCGGCGCGGGCGCGCGCTACGACGCGCCAGCCGTGCGCGACAGTCTCGCGCGGCTCGCATCGTCGACGGACGACGCCGCCCGGTCGTAGGACGCCGGTTGCGGGCGGCACGCGATACGGCAGCGCGAAAAGCGGCCGCATGCGACACTGGCCGCCGATGCACGCAGCGCGCCGTTTGCCGGCGACGCACCGAACGTGCAACCGTCAACCGGACCCGCCCGAGGAGACACCCGCGATGAACGCCGCGCGCAGCGCCAGCTGGTATTTCGATTTCGTTTCGCCGTTCGCCTACCTGCAACAGGAGCAGTTCGACCGGTTGCCGCCCGCCGCCGCGTTCGAGCCGCGGCCGATCGTGCTCGGTGCACTGCTTGCACACTGGGGCCAGAAAGCGCCGGCGGAAATCGCGGCCAAACGCGTGTTCACCTATCGGCATGCGCAATACCGCGCGGACAAGCTCGGCATTGCGTTCCGGATGCCGCCCGCTCACCCGTTCAATCCGATCAAGCCGCTGCGCCTCGCGATCGCGATGGGCAGCTCGCGCGACGCGATCCGGCGGATCTTCCGGCATATCTGGCGCGACGGCCAGGACGTATCGACCCCGGAAGGCTTCGCCGCGCTGTGCGAGGCGGTCGGCTTTCCGGAAGGCGTGACGGCCGTCGAGGCCCAGCCGGTGAAGGACGCGCTGCGCGCCAACACGGATCGCGCGATCGCCGAGAACGTATTCGGCGTGCCGACCTTCGTACTCGACGGCGACCTGTTCTGGGGCGAGGACGCGACCAACATGTTCGTCGACTGCGCGACGTCGCGCGCGTGGCTCGATTCGCCCGAGGTACGCCGCATCAGTGCCCTGCCGGAAGGAATCCGGCGCGGCTGACCGCGAGCCGCCGCCCGGCACCACCCGCTTCAGCCGTCGCGCCCTTCGACGAGCGCCGGCACGGCCTCGCGCATCATCGCGGCGAACCGCACGAGCCGCGACGGATAGAACTGCGCATGCGGATAAGTGAGATAGACCGGTAGCGGCGCGGCCTGCCACTCCGGCGCGAGGTGCACGAGATCGCCGCGCGCGAGATCGTCGGCCAGCATCCACGACGACCCGACGCACGCGCCGACGCCCAGCAGCGCCGCGCTGCGCAGCGCATACAGGTTCGCGGTCGTGATGCGCGGGCGGATCGCGATGCGCCGCGTGTCGCCGCTGGCGGCATGCGTCAGCGCGAGCTCCGTGCGGTAGTACGTGCGCAACGCGAGCCACGGCAGCGCGGCGAGCGCGTCCGGATCGGCCGGCACGTCGGCGCCGTTCAGCACGGACGGCGCGGCGACCACGAAGCGCGGCACCTTCGTCAGCCGGATCGCGACCACGCCAGGATCGGTCGGCTCGCCGACCTGGATCGCGCAATCGATGCCGCTGCCGACGAAATCGCGCACCTCGTCCCGCAGCAGCCACTCGACCGACACGCGCGGATAGTCGCGCAGGAATTGCGCGAGCGGCGCGACGAAACGCTGCTGCCCGAACGCGTGCGGCACTGCGACGCGCAGCAACCCGTCCGGCTCCTCCTGCGCGCCGCGCAAATCGGCCTCGAACGCCGCCCAGCTCGCCAGCAGCTCCTTCGCCTGCTTGAAGCACCGTTCGCCGTCGACGGTCAGCCGCATCGTATGGGTCGTGCGTTGCAGCAGCCGCATGCCGAGCGAATTTTCCAGCGCCTGCAGCCGGCGGCTGATGGTCGGCTGCGTCGTATGCAGTTGCACGGCGGCCGCCGACAGGCTGCCGGCCTCGACTATGCGCACGAAGGTTTCCATCAGCTCGAAACGATAGCCTGCGCCGTCCACCGGCACGGCCTGGATGCGCCGAGACCCGCCAGCAGCGGGAGAAGGAGAGGATCTTTCGGTCATTCGTGAAGCGTATAACAAATCTGCGCGGCGCGGCACTACCGTCGCCGGCCGCGTACCGCCACACTCGCGTCCATCCCATTCTTCCACCGAGGATGTACGCGATGTCCACCCCGACCCGTCTCGATGCCGCGCCCCGCGCGGCGTATGCCCCGGCCCGTCCGGCCGCGGCCGCCCATTCGATGCCCGATCGCCGGCTCGTGCTGCTGCTCGCGGCCGCCGCCGGCCTCGGCGTCGCCCCGCTCTACTACGCGCAGCCGATGCTCGGCGCGCTCGCGCCCGATCTCGGCGCGTCGGCGCGGGCGATCGGCTTCGTGCCCACGCTCACGCAGCTCGGCTATGCGCTCGGCATCCTGCTACTCGCGCCGCTCGGCGACCGCTTCGACCGACGCCGCGTGATCGTGACCAAGGCCGCCGCGCTGGTCGTCGCGCTGCTGCTGGCGTCGATCGCGCCGTCGCTCGGGCTGCTGCTCGCGGCGAGCTTCGCGATCGGCCTCGCCGCGACGATGGCGCAGGACGTCGTGCCGGCCGCCGCGACGCTCGCGCACGACGCGCATCGCGGCCGGATCGTCGGCACGGTGATGACGGGGTTGCTGCTCGGCATCCTGCTGTCGCGCGTCGTGGCCGGGTTCGTCGCCGAGACGGCCGGCTGGCGCGCGATGTTCGCGCTCGCGGCCGCCAGCGTCGCCGTGATCGGCGCCGTGGCCGCACGCGGGTTGCCGCGCTTCGAGCCGACCACGCGGCTGCCGTATCGCGCGCTGATCGGCTCGCTCGGCGCGCTGTGGCGCGCGCATTCGGCACTGCGCCGCGCCGCGCTCGCGCAGGGGCTGCTGGCCGTCGGTTTCAGCGCGTTCTGGTCGACGCTCGCGGTGATGCTGCACGGCGCGCCGTTCCACCTCGGCAGTGCAGCCGCCGGCGCCTTCGGCCTCGCGGGCGCTGCCGGCGCGCTCGCCGCGCCGGTCGCCGGGCGCCTGGCCGACCATCACGGCCCCGAGCGCGTCACGCGCATCGGGATCGGCATCGCGACGCTGTCGTTCGCATCGATGGCCGCTGCGCCGCTGATGTCGCCGCATGCGCAGCTCGTGCTGCTCGCGGTCGCGACGATCGGCTTCGATCTCGGCGTGCAGGCGACGCTGATCGCGCACCAGTCGATCGTCTACCGGATCGATCCCGCGTCGCGCAGCCGCCTGAACGCCGTGCTGTTCGTCGGCATGTTCATCGGGATGGCGGCCGGCGCCGCGATCGGCAGTTTGTTGCTCTCGCAACTGGGCTGGAATGCGGTGACCGCACTGGCCGTCGCGACGTCGCTGGCCGCGCTCGCCGTGCGGGTGTGGCGCAACTGAAGTCGGGCATCGCGTCACGCCGGCGGGCAAGCCTATGAGGCTTGCCCGTTTTTTTTATCGGTACGCGTGACGCTGCGCCGCCCGGCAGATTCGCGCCGCGCCGACGCGGCAATCGGTCATCCGGCGCAAGGTCCGCCGCGGCGTGCCGAATTGTCCAGTTCACCCAAATATTTTTCCGGCGGCCGTGAATGCCCGCACGCAAACGTCGGACGATTCGGCCTTGCCGCGCCGCACGGCGCGCACCCATCCGGCCCCACCATCCGGTCCCGCTTCATCAGGGGAATCCCGGTATTTTTTCGCATTTTCTTCGAAATAACGGGTGACATACTTGCCCCCCATTGCGCTCCGTGCGAGCGCGCTTTCCGATCCAGCCGGCCGCCTGTCATGCGCTGCGCGTCCGTCCGGGTCGCACAGGACATGAATAATTTCGACACCACGATCCAGGTCTTCCTCACTCATGTGACGTTCGGCCCGCTGATGAATCACGCAATCCGCGTGATCGCGGGCCTCTACACGTTCAAGGGCTTCGTGCTCATTCCCGTGCTGTGCTGGCTGTGGTTCCAGCCCGGCCCGACCCGCGAGCGACAACGCGAGCTGGTCGTCGCCACCGTCGCGAGCGGGCTCATCGCGCTCGCCGTCGGCCGCGTGCTGGCGCAGGTGCTGCCATTCCGCGTGCGGCCGATCTACAACCCCGACCTGCACCTGCACTTTCCGTCGGCCGGATTGCGTGCGGCGACGCTGCAGACATGGAGTTCGTTTCCGAGCGATCACGCGATGCTGTGGATGGCGATCGCGACCGGCATCTTCATCATCGCGCGCCGCGTCGGCATCGTCGCGCTGCTGTATTCGGTCGTGTTCATTTGCCTGCCGCGCGCGTATCTCGGCTTTCACTATCCGACCGACCTGATCGCGGGCGCGGCGATCGGCATCGCGATCGCGTGGCTGCTGACGCGCGACGCGATCCGCTCGCGCTTCGCGCCGCAGGTGCTGGAGATGATCCGGCGCTTCCCCGCGCCGGCCTATACGCTCGCGTTCCTGCTGTGCTTCGAGTTGATCACGCAGTTCGACGAATTGCTGACGCTCGCGCAGTCGGCCACGCGCACGATGTGACGGCCACCCGAGCGATGCTGCCGCTGCTGCTGTCGTTCCGTCGCCCCGGCGCGCGCTGCCGGCCATGCGCGGCAGCGGCACGCTGTGCGACGGCCGCGCCTGTCAATCGCGATCGGGCGCGCCGAGCGGAAAGAACGAGCGATACGGCCGTGCCTCGTCGACCGCGCGCGCAAACGACGGCCGCGCGAGCAGACGCTTGCGGTACGCGATCACGTTCGCGAACGCCGGATCGATCCGGTGCGTCCAGTCCGCATAGAACAGGAACGGCGCCGCGCCGCAATCGGCGAGGCTGAAACGATCGCCGGCCGCCCATTCGCGATCGACCATCGTCTTGTCGAGCCACGCATACGACGTGTCGAGCATCGCGCGCGCATCGGCTACCCCACGCGCATCGCGCTCGGCTTCCGGCCGCAGCGCATCGAACACGACCTTCTGCTGCGGCGTCGCCACGTAGTTGTCGAAGAAGCGGTCCATCGTGCGCACCTCGAGCGCGGCGCGCGGATCGTCGGGCAGCAGGCGCACGGGGCCAGGATGGGCGAGACCGAGATACTCGATGATGATCGTCGCCTCGATCACCGTGCGGCCCGCGTCGACGAGCACCGGGAAGCGCTTCAGCGGCCACAGCGCGGTCAGTTCCTGCATCGGTTTCGGATCGTCGTGCGCGAGCACGCGATACTCGAACGGCGTGCCGTTCTCGTACAGCGCGGTCAGCACCTTCTGGCAGTAGGACGAAAAGGGATCGGCGTAAAGCGTCGGCATCATCGCGGGGTCTCTCTGGGTTTCGGCGCCACGTCGTGCGGCGCCACGTGATCGGATACCTTGACGACGAACGGCGCCCGGCCGTTTCGACATCGGTCCGACATTTTTTTCGAGGGACTGCCTGGGCCGCTACGATCGGCCGTCCATCACGACGCGCCCTTCGGCGCGCCAGCGCAGCATCCCGCCGCCGAGATTCGCGACCGCGTCGAAGCCGGCCTTCTTCAGGATGACGGTGGCCTGCGCGGAGCGCCCGCCGGCCCGGCACACGGTCACCACCGGCCGGTCGTGCGCGATTTCGCCGGTGCGCGCGGCCAGTTCGCCGAGCGGGATCGGCGTCGCGCCGGGCAGATGGCCGAGCGGGCCCGCGAATTCGTCCGGCTCGCGCACGTCGACGACCTGCACGGCCGGCAGATGATCCTCGAGCCATTGCGGATCGATTTCCCAGAAGCCGGCGAACGTATAGACGAGCGGCGCCCAGTCGGCCGCCGCCTGCGCATCGGGCGCGTTCGCGGCGACGCCGCACTGCAGGTTCGCCGGCACCGCGACGTCGATCTGGCGCGGATGCGCGAGCCCGAGGTTGCGCATGTAGCCCGCGAAATCGTCTTCGCTGAGATCGCCGCCGAGACGCGGGTTGAAGCGCCGCTCCTCGCCGACGCTCGTCACGGTGAGCCCGCGATAGTCGTGCGCGGGATACAGCAGGCACGCGGTCGGCAGCGTGAAGAGCCGGCCGTGCACCGCGCGATACAGCGCACGCGGGTCACCCTGCTGGAAGTCGGTGCGGCCGGTGCCGCGGATCAGCAGGCAATCGCCGGTGAACGCCATCGATTCGTCGTCGAGCACGAGGCTGATGCAGCCGCTCGTGTGGCCGGGCGTCGCGCGCACGGTCAGGTAGCGCGGGCCGAATGCACAGCGGTCGCCGTCGTTCAGGTAGCGATCGGCGCCGTGCGCGCCGCTCGCGGCCGAGATCGCGATCGCGCTGCCCGTGCGCTGCTTCAGCAGCCACGCGCCCGTCACGTGATCGGCATGCACGTGCGTATCGATGGTCGCGACGAGCCGCAATCCGAGTTCGTCGAGCAGCGCCGCGTCGCGACGCACCTGCTCGAACACGGGATCGATCAGCAGCGCCTCGCGCGATGCGCGGTCGGCGAGCAGATACGTATACGTCGACGATTGCGGATCGAAAAGTTGCCGGAAGATCATTGCTTTATGGCTCCGTCGCTTGTTCTTCAGTGGGGTGTAGTCGGGTCGGCACACTGCATATCGTCGTCGGGCGTCGGCATGACGACCTCGCCGCCACGCGCGCGGCATCGCGCCCGCCGCATCGCGCACATTCATACAGCCTAGATCAAAATGCCCGCATCGCCGCGCATCCCCTGCGCGGTGCGCGATTCCGACGACGAATCGGACAGCGCGGACGATTCGCCGCGCCGGGACCGCATCGCACGCTGCCTTACACTACCGCCTGTTCTCGTTTCCGATCACAGGAATACTCCCGACATGTCGATGACGATCGATCCAAAGCAGGCCGCCGCGCTGCTGGCCGTCGCCGACACCGGCAGCTTCGAGCAGGCAGCCGTGCGCCTGCACGTGACCGCATCCGCCGTCACGCAGCGGGTCCGCGCGCTGGAGGCGAGCCTCGGCACGCCGCTCGTCTTGCGCACGCGGCCGTGCCGCCCGACGGTGGCCGGGCAGCGCGTGCTGCAGCACCTGCGCCGCGTCGCGCTGCTGCAGGCCGACTTGCAGAGCACGCTCGCGGCCGAGCGCGAATCGCCGATCTCGGTCACGATCGCGCTGAACGCCGACAGCCTCGGCACGTGGTTCCTGCCCGCGCTGACGTCGGTGCTCGCCGGCGAGCGAATCCTGTTCGAGCTGATCGTCGAGGATCAGGATCACACGTTCGCGCTGCTCGAAAGCGGGATGGCGGTCGGCTGCGTGACGACCGAGCCGAAGCCGATGCGCGGCTGCCTCGCGACGCCGCTCGGCACGATGCGCTACCGGCTGCTCGCGGCCGCCCCGTTCGCGGTGCGCTGGTTTCCGCGCGGGCTGAACCGCACGAGCGCGCGCCACGCGCCCGTCGTCGCGTATTCGCGGCGCGACACGCTGCAGTCGTCGTTCCTGAAGGAGAAGTTCGGGTTGCCGGACGGCGCGTACCCGTGCCACTACGTGCCGGGCACCCATTCGCACTTCGCGGCGGTGCGGCACGGGCTCGGCTACGCGATGGTGCCGGAGCCGCTGATCGGCACCGCACCGCTCGACGCGCAGGGGCTCGTCGATCTCGCGCCCGCGCATCCGACCGACGTCACGCTGTACTGGCACGCGTGGACCGTGCAGTCGCCGACGATGGCGTCGCTGTCCGAACGGGTGGTCGAAGCGGCGCGGCGGTTGCTCGCACCGTTGCCGTAACGCGCCGGCAGTCGCGCCGGCGATCGACACGGCCGGCCCGGTACGCACTCCGACGAGAAAGTCGGCCGTGCCGCCTATACTTTTTCCATCGGCCTCGCGAACGCGCCGCGCGGCCGATCATCCCGGTCCGGCCGTTCCCTTTCATGCGAGGAGAACATCATGTCCCGCCGCTATATCGATTGCCGCGAGTTTCCCAGCGCGATGCATTGCTCGGTCGCGATTTCCGCCGACTCCGACAACGAACTGCTGGAGGCCGCCGTGCAACACGCGGTCTCGGTGCACCAGCACACCGACAGCGCCGAACTGCGCACGCAGCTGAAATCGCTGTTCCACGACGGCACGCCGCCCGCCGACACACCGCGGCAGGCGTAGTCCGCCGGCACGGCAACGATCGACCGACGACGCGCCGCGTCAACCCTCCGCGTCTTGCGTCATGCCACGTCGCGCCGGCCCGTCGCCGGCCGGCGCATTCCGCTTCACGCGCGACGCTGCGAGAAATACTCGCCGACCGCGCCGAGGAACGTGTCGATGTCCGCGCGCGACACGTCGCAATGCGTGACGAAGCGCGACGCGTACAGCATCTGCGTGAGAATCCCGCGTTCCTTGAGCCACGCCTCCAGCGGCGCACAATCGGCTTCGGGGAATTGCGCGAACACCATGTTCGTCGCATGCGACAGCACCTTCACGCCGTCGATGCGCGCGAGGCCGGCCGCGAGATGCGCGGCGTTCGCGTGATCGTCCGCGAGCCGCTCGACGTTGTGATCGAGCGCATACAGGCATGCCGCCGCGAGAATGCCCGACTGCCGCATCCCGCCGCCCAGCACCTTGCGCCAGCGCTGCGCGCGCTCGATCAGCGCACGGCTGCCGACCAGCACCGAGCCGACCGGCGCACCGAGCCCTTTCGAGAAGCAGATCGACACGGTGTCGAACGGCGCGCACAACTCGGCAATCGGGCGCCCCGATGCGACGGCCGCATTGCACACGCGCGCGCCGTCGAGGTGGGTGGCCAGCCCACGGCTGCGCGCGAACGCGACCGCTTCCTGCACATAGCCGTCCGGCAAGACCTGGCCGCCGATCGTGTTTTCGAGCGCGAGCAGGCGCGTGCGGGCAAAGTGATTGTCGAGCGGCTTGATCGCCGCGGCGATCTTCGGGAGCGGCAGCGTGCCGTCCGGCGCGTTCTCGATCGGTTGCGGCTGGATGCTGCCGAGCACGGCCGCGCCGCCGCCTTCGTACTTGTAGGTGTGCGCGAGCTGGCCGACGATGTACTCGTCGCCGCGCTCGCAATGCGACATCAGCGCGGCCAGGTTGCTCTGCGTACCGCTCGGGAAGAACAGGCCGGCTTCCTTGCCGGCCCGCTCGGCCGTCACCGCCTGCAGGCGCAAAACGGTCGGGTCGTCGCCCCAGACGTCGTCGCCGGTTTCGGCGGCGGTCATCGCGGCCAGCATCGCCTGGCCCGGACGTGTCACGGTATCGCTGCGTAAATCGATCATCGCTGTGCCCTGAGTGAACGCGGACCGGCCTTCCTGCGCCCGGCCCCGCCGAAAACGAGACTCAGAGTGTACGCAATTCACGCGGCATGTGCCGATGGATACGCCGCGATCGCGCGCGTCAATATCGCGGCGGCGGCTGGACACCCGCCGGCGGCATCGGCGGCGCCGCGCGCGGCGCGGTGCCATATCCGCCCCCGCCATATCCGCCGCCACTACCGCCGCTCATCCCGCCCGGCACCGGCACGCGATTGCCGGTCGCATACATGCACTGCAGATACGCGTAGTCGTAGCGGCGCTGGACGTCATAGGCCGAGCCCTGCGCGGCGCCCGCGCCGACGACGCTGCCCGCGAGCAACCCCGCGCCCGCGCCGACCGCCGCGCCGGTGCCGCCGTTGAACGCGGCGCCGGCCGCCGCGCCGAGCGCGGTGCCGACGGCCGCGCTGCCGACCGCGCTCGCGGTCGACGCCTGCCCGGCGCTCACGCCGCCCGATTGCTCGAACGCGTACTGCCGGCAACTGCCGTCGTCGGCGCGGAACTGGTCGAACGACTTGCCGGTGCCCGGCAGCGCCATCACGCTCGGGCCGGTCGGCAGGTAGGCGCACGCACCGAGCAGCGCGGCGAGCGACAGTACCGCCGGCACGCGCAGCGGTCGAAATACGGTTTTCATCGTTGCGCCTCCGTCACTGCGGCCGCGCCGGCACCGAGCGCCAGCCCGACTTGCAGGTCTTCACGTACGGGTAGTAATGCTTCGACGCGTCGCAGTAGTACCAGAGGTTCGCGTCGCCGTTGTCCTGCGGCTGCCCCTGCTCGACATACTCGGTCGGCGGCGGCGGAGCGACCGGCACCGCGACGACGGGCGGCGGGTAGTAGTAAGGCGCAGGGACGACCGGGGCGTAATACGGGTAGCCGGGGCCGATATAGACCCCGACCCGGGCGGCATGCGCCACGCCGCCCGTCGCGACCGCCACCGCGGCCGCCGCGCCCAGTGCGAGCTTCAATCCATTCACGTCACGTTCTCCGGCTGGCCGGTTCGCCGATGCGAACCCGGCATCCCGAACGCTACGCCGCACGCGATCCGGCATCCATTACGAGCGAGCACGCGAATGTTGCGCGACGTTACCCGTGTGACAAACGGCCCCGCCCGTCCGGACGGTCGCGTTACGCGCTAACGGATCGAAACCGATCGCCGTCCCGGCACGCGGTTGGTGCATGCGCAAAACCGTTCCAATGACGCGACGCGCCATATTGACGCACGTGCGTCAGACCGCCACGCCGCGACCGCACGCACTGCGAACGACCTTCTTGATACGAATCAACGATTTATCCCGAAATCGCGCACGGCAGGCTGGACATCTGCGACGAGTTGGCGCATTTCGCGGTGCAACATCGCGGCCCATACTCCAGCCAACCCCGACGCCTGTCCGCCGGGGTCCGCCGGCACCCGCCGGCGGGTATCGTCAGCTTCGGTCATCTGGTATGGACACCGCACTTTCGGCCCTCGATCTGGCCCGCCTGCAATTCGCGTTCACCGTCTCCTTTCACATCGTCTTTCCGGCGCTGAGCATCGGCCTCGCCAGCTTCATCGCCGTGCTCGAATATCGCTGGCTGAAGACCGGCAAGCAGTACTACAAGACCCTCTGCCTGTTCTGGTCGAAGATCTTCGCGGTCGCGTTCGGGATGGGCGTCGTGTCCGGCGTCGTGATGAGCTATCAGTTCGGCACCAACTGGTCGGGCTTCTCGAGCTTCGCCGGCGCCGTCACCGGCCCGCTGCTGATGTACGAGGTCATGACCGCGTTCTTCCTCGAGGCCGGCTTCCTCGGCATCATGCTGTTCGGCTGGAACCGCGTGAGCCCGCGCGCGCACTTCGGCGCGACGCTGATGGTCGCGATCGGCACGCTGATCTCGACGTTCTGGATCCTCGCGTCGAACAGCTGGATGCAGACGCCGCAGGGCTTCGAGATCGTCGACGGCCGTGTCGTGCCGACCGACTGGTTCGCGATCATCTTCAACCCGTCGTTCCCGTACCGCCTGTTCCACATGGCGATCGCCGCGTTCATCGTCGCCGCGCTGGTGGTGGCCGCGACCGGCGCGTGGCACCTGCTGAAGGGCCGTCGCGACAAGGGCGTGAAGAAGATGTTCTCGATGGCGCTGTGGCTGCTGCTGGTGCTCGCGCCGCTGCAGGCCGTGATCGGCGACCAGCACGGCATCAACACGCTGAAGCACCAGCCCGCGAAGATCGCCGCGATCGAAGGGCTGTGGGAAACCGAAAAGGGCGGCACCGCGCTGAACCTGTTCGGTATCCCGGACATGCAGGCCGAAACGACCCGCTACGCGGTGAAAGTGCCGCACCTCGGCAGCTTGATCCTCACGCACAGCTGGGACGGCGAGATCCGCGGGCTGAAGGACTTCCCGCCTGAGGACCGTCCGAATTCGACGGTCGTGTTCTGGAGCTTCCGGATCATGGTCGGCCTCGGCTTCGCGATGATCGGCCTCGCCGCGCTCGCGTGGCTGCTGCGCCGCCGCGGCCGCCTGTACGAATCGAAGTGGTTCCAGCGCTTCGCGCTCGTGATGGGCCCGACCGGTTTCGTGTCGCTGCTCGCGGGCTGGGTCACGACCGAAGCCGGCCGCCAGCCGTGGGTCGTGTATGGCGTGATGCGCACCGCGCAGGCCGTGTCGCCGCTGTCGGTGCAGCAGGTCAGCCTGTCGATGATGACGTTCGTGATCGTGTACTTCCTCGTATTCGGCACCGGCGTGTACTACATGCTCAAGCTGATGAAGGCCGGCCCCGCGCTGCCCGACGTCAAGCACGACGATAAACCGGACACGCGGCCCGATCACACCGCGCGCCGCCCGATGTCGGCCGTCGACGAGCTGATCGAGACCGTCTGAGCCTACCCCATTCGCAAACGAGAAAACCTATGGACGTCACCGTAATCTGGGCCGCGATCATCGCATTGGGGCTCTTCATGTACGTCGTGCTCGACGGCTTCGACCTCGGCATCGGCATCGTCTTCCCGTTCTTCCCGGACGAAAAGGAACGCGACCTGATGATGAACACCGTCGCGCCCGTGTGGGACGGCAACGAGACGTGGCTCGTGCTCGGCGGCGCCGGGCTGTTCGCCGTGTTCCCGATCGTCTATTCGACCGTGCTGTCGGCGCTGTACCTGCCGCTGATCTTCATGCTGGTGTGCCTGATCTTCCGCGGCGTGTCGTTCGAGATCCGCGCGAAAGCGCGGCGCACGAAGCAGCTGTGGGATCTCGCGTTCATCGGCGGCTCGGCCGGCGCGACGCTGTTCCAGGGCATCGCGCTCGGCGCGTTCCTGCAGGGCATCGACGTGAAGGACGGCGTGTACGCGGGCGGCGCGTTCGACTGGCTCACGCCGTTCAGCCTGCTGACCGGCCTCGGCCTGATCGTGACTTACGCGCTGCTCGGCTGCTGCTGGCTCGTCGCGAAGACCGAAGGCGACCTGCAGCGCCGCCTGCATCGCGTCGTGTGGCCGCTGACCGTCGTGCTGCTCGGCTTCATCGCGATCGTCAGCCTGTGGACGCCGTTGCAGGACCCGGCCATCGCGCAGCGCTGGTTCGAATCGGGCCTGTTCTGGCGCCTGCTGCCGGTGCCGTTCCTGGTCGCCGCGTGCGCGGTGTGGATGCGCCGCGCGGTGCGCGACCGGCACGACATGACGCCGTTCGTGCTCGCGCTGGCGCTGGTGCTGCTCGGCTACGTCGGCCTGCTCGTCACGCTGTTCCCGTATGCGATTCCTCAGACGATGACGATCTGGGAAGCGGCGGCGCCACGTTCGAGCCAGACCTTCACGCTGGTCGGCGCAGCGGTTATCCTCCCGATCATCATCGCCTACACGACGATGGGTTATTGGGTATTCCGAGGCAAGGTGCGCCATGAAGACCAGCATTACTACCACCACTGATTCCACCGCCGGCCAGCCCGAGGCGCCGCGGCCGCGGATGCGCGGCTGGATGTGGTTCGTCGTTCTGTGGGCGGGCGGCGTGATCGGCGCCGTCACGCTCGGCTATGCGTTCAAGATCTTCATGAACCTGACGCTGTTTGCGGTGAAGTAGGCGGAACGGCCGCCTGGTCGAACGATGGACCGGGCGGCCGTTTTGTCGTTGGGCAGCGGCTTCGGCTGGCTGCAGCCAGCGCCGCAATAACGAGGGACCCGCGGACGACACGTCCCGCCCGGCTATGGGCTCTGTCGCACCACACCCAATTTAAGTCCCAGCATGCCGAAGATGCGATTCATCGTCTGTACCGTCCCGTCGCTGCGACCCTGCTCGATATCTTGGATCGTCTTGGTCGACACGCCGGCCAGCTTGGCCACTTCGGCACTCGTCAACCGCATCGTCTTCTTCAAATGACGCACCGATTCGCGCAGCGTCCATTCAGGGTGTGCAAGAACCTCCTCGACCGCTTGCCGCCGCAGTGCGAGCTGCTCGGGAAGCGGCATCGTGTTATAGCGTTTGTCCATGGTGCCATCCCCGCTTAGCGCAGCGCATCCAGTTCGCGCGCAAACCGCTCCAGGCCCGGTTTAAGAAAGGCATGCACATCGGGCTCCACCCCAAGATCCGTTCCTTGATCGGCGATCTCCTGTAGGCGCGGTGCCATTGCACGCAGCCGCGTCTGCAGTGCATCGCGATCAAGCACGGGTCGCTCGCTCCCCGCCCAGAATTCGCTCGACCGGACCACCGTGTCAAGCACTCTCGCCCAGTCCGGCCGGCCACCGTCATTTCCCTCCCAGCGAATGCGTCGGGCAATGCCATCGGGATGCAGATACATCGGCGCAAAGTCGAAAAGCGGCGTCAACGCAATGCGCCCTTGGAAATCGCGTTGCAACGCGGTGTTTCGCGCATGATTGTCCTTATTGCCCAACGCAAGATTGGCGACGTCGCGACACAAGTACTCCGCAACCTCGGCCTGGGGATCGGTACATTGCCGTACGAGATGCGCGCATACCTCGTCGTGACTCGGCACGACACCGAAGCCGGCTTTGCCCGTCAACGAAGCAATGCTTTCCTGGGCGAACCGGACAACGCCGTCACCCACTCGCGCGCGATCGAACCGCGGAATGAACAGCGCCCGATCACGCAGCGTCAGCGGTGCATGCACGCGCAGACCGAGACGCCGGGCCAACGCCATGTAGGGTGCTTCGTGGCGCAGAATCTGTGCAAGACGCTCGTTACTGCCGCGTCCGAACTTGACGATGTAGTGTGCAACCGCACGCTCGTCGGGCAGCGTGTGATCGAGATAGAGCAGCCCATCGTCGGCGCGGGTCAGCAATAGCTTCGGCCATTCACCCTGCACGCCGGAAGAGCCTGCAACGAAGAATCCGTGTTCGGCGAGATACTCGCTGAATGCGTCTCCGCGCATGGCCACTTCGTCGTCCGTGAAACCGTGCTGCGGCCCTTGTCGCTCGGCGAGCCACTGGGCGGCTTCCTTGATTCGCAGATTGCCGATCGAATTACCGGCTCCTGCCAGCAGTAAGGGCCAGTCGGCTCGCTCCTCCGCCGTTTCCGGCAAATCGAGGCGGCGCAACAGTTCCTGGCGACCGAAACCCTGGGGCAACAAATCGATCAGGAAAACCGGCCAATGGGATGTCACCAGCGGCTCGAGTTCGACGGGAAAGGTGCACGACATCGCATGCGCATCGCGCGCAGCCTGATGACGGACGATCCATTCAACGCCGTAGCCCGAGTAGGCGCGAGCGCGCCATCCTTCGTCAGGCTCGCCGAACAAGGTGACGCTGCCGATGTCGTGCCAGTGACCGGCGGCGTGAAGCTGAATGGTGCAGGAATTCGTCATTTCGGCAAAAATCTATATATATCATGTCCCTCGATATGAGTAAAATATATAAATTTCTACCGAAATGCAAACTACTCGGCCGAACTACCCCGAAAGAGTTCTGATGCGCTCATTGCGCCTACCCCCGCCCGCGCAACGCCGCCTCGATCTTCCGATCGGTCTTGTACTGACTCAGCGCGTACACCGACCAGATCGCGGCCGGCAGCCAGCCGATGATCGTGAGTTGCAGCAGCAGGCAAATGATCCCGGCGATCGGGCGACCGATCGTGAAGAACTGGAACCACGGGAGCAGCAGGGCAAGCAGTAGACGCATGAACGATCCTCTCGGTACGTCGTTGAACGGGTGATACCCGGCCAATATGGCGGGTTGCGCGCCCCGTTTCAAGCCCGCGCACGACGGCTCGCCGGGCAAAGCCCTGTGCCGATACCCCGCGCTACGCCGAATCAGCCAGCCATTGCGCGACCCGCAGGACGAGCCCGTCCGCTTCGTCGAAGCACTCGACGCCCGCGACTTGCGGCGCGCCGCAGATCGTGAACACCGGCTTGCCCCACTGCAGCCCGAGCGCGATTTCGGACAGCGTGCCAAGCCCGCCGCCGACCGCGATCAGGCACACCGACGCGCGTGCGACCAGCGCATTGCGCGTGATGCCGAGCCCGGTCGGCAGCGCGACGCTCAGGTACGGATTCGCCAGCGTCGCATCGTCTTCGGGCAACAGCCCGATCGCGCAGCCGCCGGCCGCGTGCGCACCGCGCGCGGCGGCCTCCATCACGCCCTGCTTGCCGCCGCCGACGAGCGCGATACCTGTGGCCGCCACCGCATGCGCGATCCGCTCCGCGACGCGCATCTGTTCAGCCGTCGCATCGCGCGGGCCGATCACGCCGACCGGCATCCGGTGCCGGTGCGTGCCGCGTTGTCGTTGCGCCAGTCGCGCGAGCGCGTCGCGTGCCGGTTCGGACCACGCGCATTCAATGACGTCGTTGGCGAACAAGACCTTCTCCCAGTGCCAGAACGCAGGTACAGATGGCCGTCAGCACGATCGACAGCACGGCCGCCTGCGAGAAATCGGTTTGCCCGTCCGACAGCTTCAAATACATCAGCAGCGGCAGGATGTTGATCTGCGTGCCGGCCAGCGCGAGCGCCGTGCCGTACGTGCCGAGCGCGATCGCGGTCACGAGGCACCATGCGGATGCGACCGACGGCCACAGTTCGCGCCACGCGACGTCGAGCCATGCGCGCCACGGTCGCGCGCCGAGCGTCAGCGCCGCTTCGAGCGGCCGCCGGTCGAGATTCGCGAGCGTCGGATAGATCATCAGCGCGACGCGCGGGATCAGGTAATACGCATAGGCAACCGCGAGCCCCGGCATCGTGTAGATCGCGCCGCCGACCACGGTCGGATCGGCGCCCAACGCGGCCAGCAGCGTGGTCACGAAGCCCGCGCGGCCGAATGCGAGGATGAACCCGTACGCGATCACCAGCCCGGAAAACGCCAGCGGCACGCCGAGCAGCGCGAGCGACCAGTGGCGACGGGCCGGCGACTGTCCGGCGAGCGCGAACGCGACCGGCACGCCGACGGCGACCGACAGCGTGCCGGCGCCCACCGCCAGCGCCAGCGAGCGCGCGATCGCATCCGCGACGAGCGGATCGCGCCACACCGCCGCGAACGCACGGCCGCCGCCTGCGCCCGCCGCATCGACCAGCGCGGCCAGCGGCAGCACGAAGCACACGGCGAGCAAGGCCACCGCGGGCAGCGCGCCGAAGCGGCGCAGCACGCCGCGCTCGGGTAAGGACGCCTGCATCCCGTGCTCCTTACTGGCCGAGCGTGGCCTGCGACCACAGCTGGTCGACCTCGGCCTTGCGTGCCGCCGCCTTCGCGACATCGAGCGGGCGCACCTGCGGCGCGTTCGGCAGCTTCGCCGCGACGTCCGCCGCGACCGGCGTGCCGGGCACCGCCGGGCGTACGTAGCCTTGCGCGAACAGCGCCTGCCCGACGTCGCTCATCACGAGGTTGAGCCAGAGCTGCGCGGCGGACGGATTCGGGCCGTTCTTCACGAGACTCATCGCATAGGGCGCCGACACGCTGCCGTCCTGCGGAATCACGACGTCGGCCGCCTCGCCCATGCCGTCCGCGTACTTCGCCTTGAGGCCGTCGTTCTCGTAGCCGATCAGGATCGGGATCTCGCCCTTCACGAACTTCGCGTACGGCGTCGTGCCCTCGACGCGCAGCACGTTGCCGGCCTGCTTCAGCTTGCCGAAGAAGTCGGCGCCCGGCTTCGGGTTCTCGACGCTGCCGCCGTTCGCATAGGCCGCCGCGAACACCGCGACCTGGCCCTGCCCGGTCGAGCGCGGATCGAGGTAGACCACCGCGTTGCGATACTCCGGCTTCAGCAGGTCGGACCAGCGCTGCGGCACGTTCTTGACGAGCTTCCGGTTGACGAGGAACGCGATGTTCAGCGAATGCACGGCGAACCAGCGGGCGTCGGCCGCGCGGAACACGCCCGGCAGCTTGTCGAAGTTGATGGGCCGGAACGGCGCGACGACGTCCTTGCCCGCGGCATCGAGCGCCGACGCCGCGAAGTAGTACGCGGTATCGGCCTGCGGGCGGCGGCGCGACTTGTCGAGCGCGACGACGGTCGCGGCCGAGCCGATGTCGTTGTAGGTGATCTCGACCTTCGGGTAGCGCTTGCGGAATTCGGCGAACAGCGCCTTCCAGTTCGCCCACTCGGGGCCGGTATCGAACGACACGACGAGCCCTTCGTCGGCCGCCTTCGCGTACAGCGCGTCTTCGCCCGGATACAGCGGCGCGGCCTGCGCCGCCGCGCAGGAAAGCGCCGCGAGCGCGCACAGCGCGAGCATGCGGGTGCGCATGGCCTTCACAAAAAGGGAGCCTGCAAACATCGTGAATCTCCGTTGAACGAAAGGAATCAGTGCGCGTCCGGCGCTGCCGGCAGCACGAGCAGATGGCGAGGGTCGATCGCGATGCTGCGCGCGGCGGGGTCGCGCCCCTCACACAGCAGCACGTCGGCCGAGCCGTCCGGAATGAAGTCGTAGCGCTGCGTCGCGCCGAAGTAACGCACCTCGCCGCGACGGCCGTCGATGCGGTTGGCGCTGTGTTCCGGCGGATCGGCCTGCACATGCTCGGGCCGCACCAGCACCGCGACCTCCGCACCCGGCCGATGCGCGCCGGTGTCCGCGCGCAGCGTCGCGAAGCGCACGTCGATTTCGCCGTGCGCGAGCACGCGCCCGCGCAGCAGCGTCGAGTGCCCGACGAAGCGCGCGACCTGGGCGGTCGCCGGGCGCTCGTACAGGTCGCGCGGCGTGCCGGCCTGCAACACGCGGCCGCTGTCGACGATCGCTACGCGGTCGGCCATGCTCAGCGCCTCGTCCTGGTCGTGCGTGACGAACAGCGTCGTCGCGCCGCAAGCGCGCTGCAGTGCGCGGATCTCGTCGCGCAACTGATGACGGATGCCGGCATCGAGCGCCGCCAGCGGCTCGTCGAGCAGCAGCAGCTTCGGTTCGATCACGAGCGCCCGCGCCAGTGCGACGCGCTGCTGCTGTCCGCCGGACAGCATCGCGATGCCGCGCGTCGCATGCGCGGACAACCCGACCCGCTCGAGCATGTCTAGCGCGCGCCGGCGCCGGGCGTCGGCCGCGACGCCGCGCATCCGCAGCCCGTACGCGACGTTGTCGACCACCGACAGGTTCGGGAACAGCGCGTAGTGCTGGAACACCATCCCGACCTCGCGCCGCCACACGGGTACGCCGGCCACGTCGTCGCCGCCGATCGCGATGCGGCCGCGCCAGCCGTCGAGCAGCCCGGCCGCGAGCCGCAGCAGCGTGGATTTGCCGGACCCGCTGCGCCCCATCACCGCGAGCAGTTCGCCCTGCGCGGCGGACAGCGTGACGTCGTCGACGCCATGGCGGGCGCCCGGATACTGGAAACTGACGTGTTCGAATTCGAGACTCATGGATGATTCATTTCAGACGTTGCACGGTGCCGACGGACACGAGCGTCGCCAGCACGGCGAGCACGAGCAGCACGACGGTGGCGGCGCACGCCATCCCCGTCGCGCCGTAGAACGCCTGCAGCAGCACGATCGGATAGTTCCGGTAGCGAAAGCCGGCGATCAGGTTCGAGATCTGGAATTCGCCGATCGACAGCGCGGCCACCATCACGAGGCCGGAAAACAGGCTGTGCCGCAGGTTCGGCAGCACGATCGTGACGAACTGGCGCAGCGGCGTCGCACCGAGCGTCGCCGCGCAAGCTTCGAGCCGCGCGAGGCCGAGATGCCGCAGGTCGCCGAGCAGCGTCTGCAGCAGATACGGCAGCGTCAGCACCGCGTGCGCCGCAATCATCAGCGGCAGCGTGCCGAGCCACGGCAACGTGTCGCCGCTGAAGATCGCGATGTAGCCGAAGCCGAGCGTCAGCGCCGGCACGGCGACCGGCATCAGCATCACGACGCGCGTCGCGAATCCGCCGCCGGCCTGCGCGCGATGATGCAGCGCATACGCGAGCGGCAGGCCGATCACCGCGTTGAGCGCGCAACATGCCAGCGCGACGATGAAGCTCACGCCGAACGCGCGCGTGAAGCTCCGGTTCGCGGCCAGATCGGCGAACCAGTGCCCGGTGATGCCGGCGGGCAGCAACGTGTTGGTCCACGATTCGCCCACGGCGCCGACCAGCAGCAACGCGATCGGCAACAGCAGGTAGAGGCCGAACAGCGCGAGCAGCGCCTGCAGCAGCAGGCGCCCGACAGGCGCCCGGGCCGGTTTGTTACGACGAATCGGAATACCGTCGGCCAGAGCCGGGGTGGTTGACGCAGGCATGAAGACACTCGCTGACGATCGAAAAAAACCTCGCGCAACGCCCGCCGGACGGCCCTGCATGCGTTGTCGAAGCCGGCGCAGTGTGCGGTTTCGACATGGCATCGTCATGAAAAAAACGTAAAAAGCGCGCATCGACCTGTGCAAGGACGGAACAGCCCGCGATGAAGCACCTGTATCCGAACGTGGCGGAGCTGCATGCCTTCGCCACGTCCGCGAAGTATTTGAACTTCTCCTATGCGGCCCGGGAACTGGGCCTGACGCCGAGCGCGGTCAGCCGGCAGATCGCGAACCTCGAGGCGCTGTTCGGCGTGAAGCTGTTCGTGCGCGAGGGGCGCGGCCTCGCGCTCACTCGGGCGGGCCAGGTGTATCACGCGCGCGTCGTCGGGCCGCTGCGCGAAATCGGCAACGCGTCGATCGAACTGCTGAGCGCACGGGAGAACAGCGACCTGCTGACGATCGCGAGCGTGCCGACGTTCACGACCAAGTGGCTGTTGCCGCGGCTCACGCGCTTTCTCGCCGCCGCGCCGGGCGTCACGCTGAGCTTTCGCCGCCATCTCGCGCCCGGCGACGTGTTTCCGTTCGGGCTCGACGCGGCGATCCGCTACGGCGACGGCGGATGGGAAGGCGTGCGAAGCGACTATCTCGGCGGGCGGACCTTCGTGCCGGTCTGCTCGCGCGAATTCGCCGACCGGCATGCGCTGCACGGGCCTGCCGATGCCGCGGCGGCGCCGCGCCTCGTGCACGAGCAGGCGGAGATCGCGTGGTCCGCATGGGCGGAACGTCATCGCGCGACGCAGATGAACGCGCTGGCCGGGCCGCGCTTCGAACAGTATTCGGTGCTGATCCAGGCGGCGCAGGCCGGACTCGGGATCGCCCTCGTGCCGCGCTTCCTGATTCTCGACAATCTCGCGGCGGGCACGCTGGTCGAGCCGTTCGACGCACCGGTCGACGTGGACGCGCAAGGGCACTACCTGTGCTACGCGCCGGAGCGCCTCGACACGAGCGAGGCGTTGCGGCGCTTCAGGGCATGGATGCTGGACGAAGCGGCGCGCGCGTAAGGCGGCACAGCGTCGCCCCGAAAACGAGCGACGCGCACCGCCGCATGGCTGCGCGCGCCGCTTGCCGGCCGGACACCGCCTCACGGCGGCATCCGGCATACCACGTCAACGCCCGATACCAAGCCCCGGCAGCACGCGCGTGTTCTCGGCCACGACCGCCTGCAGCAGGCGCGGATCGGCGCCGAGCAGCGCGAGGATCGTCGGCGCGACCTGCTTCGTGCCGACGAGATCGTTCACCGTGCGCGCACGATGAATGCCCGGATACGACACGAGCAGGCCGAGGTGGCTGTCGTCCGGCGCGTTGCCGCCGTGCTCCTCGTCCTTCTTCGTGCTCGACGTGTAGATCACGCCAGGATTCGGCTGGACGACGATGTCCGGTGTGCGGCCGTTGGCCGGATCGCCGAAGCGGTCGGCCAGCGCCGCGCCGTACAGCACGTACGCCTGCGGGCCGTCCGCGCAGATCCCCGGCGCGTTGCAGCCGAGATTCGCCTTCAGCGTCTGCACGACGGCCGTACGCTGGCCGCGGTCGCGCAGCCAGATCAGCCCGACGTCGTCGGTCTGCACGAAGCCCGTGCCGACCAGGCCCGAACCGTCGTTCAGATTGCCTGTCGTCGTGTTGTTCTGGCCGAAGTTGCCGTTCGGATCGAGGAAGTCGTTCGCTTCGAGCAGCTTCGTCAGCGTGTCGCCGTTCTTCACGAGCTTGGTGTGATCGCTCGGCGACTGGCCGTGCTTCGACGTGACGATCACGGCCGTCGACGAATACAGGTTCGCCTGCTTCAGCGCCGCGACGACATGGCCGATCGCGTCGTCGACATAGGTGATCGCGTTCGCGACCTGCCCGTTCGGCGTGAAGTCGGCGTCCAGATAGCCGCCGCCCTTCGCGACCGGCGCCTTCTGCGCGACGCTCAGCGTCTGGAAGTTCGCGCCGAACAGCGTCGGCACCGGTGCGGTCTTCGTGCCGGTCGAATCGCGGCCGCCGATCTGGCGGATCAGCGCCTGCACGTGCAGGTTGTCGAAGCGCGCGGTATGCGAGTAGACGTCCGTATAGTCGGTGTTGGTCGCCGGGTCGATCGAATTGATCTCGGTGCGCATCAGGTCGTCGACGCCGGTGCCCGACGGGCCGTTCAGCCAGTCGTAGCCCCACGCGTGCTTGTCGGCCCACGCGGTGCGCGCATTCGGCACGCCGGCCTTCACGGCCTCGAACACCGTGTTGGTCTTCACGTAGTTGTGCGGGTAGACCGGCACGCACTGGCCGTTGACCTTCGCATGCGGGATCGCCTGCGGATTGAACGCGCCGCCGCCGTCGAGGTGCACGAGCGCGCCGCCGTTCTGCGCATCGATGCCGGTCGTCTCGTCGAACACGACGTTCCAGCCCTGCTTGCCCGAACACGTCGTGTCGCTCGGCGCGTACAGGTTGCGGTCGTACGACACGTCGTAGAACAGGCCGGCCGTCTTCGGCGAGCCGCCCGTCACCAGTGCGGCGAGGCCCGGGAACGAATCCGACAGCCCCGGCGTGTACGCATTCGCGTACGTCACGCCGCTCTTCGCGAGCACCGCGAGGTTCGGGCACGTATTCGCGCCGATGCAGCGCGCCAGATCCTGCTCGTGCAGGCCGTCGATGCTCAGCAGCAGCACGTGCTTCACGACGCGGCTCGGCCGGCCGTTGCTCTCGCCCTGAGCGTTACCGTCCTGTTGCGCCGCGTGCACGCCCGCGCTTGCGAGCGCCAGCGCACCCGCCACCATCACCGCCACGTTTCGTTGCTTGACGAACCTGGAAATCATCATCCCACCTCATCGATTAATGTTGAACTGCGTGGCCTGCCATCAGGCGCGCAAAATATCGCCGGGCCGTGCGGCGGTCGGATGAAGCGAGGCTTTCTGTTCTCTGTCAAACGTAACCAATCGCAAATGACATGACGGGGTCGCAATCCACGGCCCTCGCGGGCGCCGGCCCGTGCGACGGGATTTTTTTCGACTTGGCCCGCGACGACGGGATTTTTTTCGACTTGGCCCGCGACTATTGGCGTGTGATAAAGGGTTTTCCCTGACCCGGAGCACGACTATGTCAACCCTGGAAGCTCTCCGGTTCGTGCTGGACGATGCACGTACCCCCGAAATCATTCGCCATCACGTCGTCGACGCGCTGCAGTACGCGTTGCGCAACTACGGACAGGTGTTTACCGCGAAGGAAGTCGAATGGCTGACGCAGTGGGACGACGCGCGTCTGCCGCTGGCCGCGAGGAAGGAGCTGGACAAGCGCGAACCGGCGATCGCCGGACGCTGAAAAACGCCGCCGCGCCCGACGGGTGCGGGCGTAGCGGCGGATGAGGGATGACGGGCGGCGGTAACGCTTACTGCAGCCCGAAGTCGACGCGGGTGGTCGCGCCCTTGTCCGAGATGCCCTTCGCGTCGAGCTTCGGCGCGACGACGAACATGCGGCTCGAATCGATCTTGCCGTCGAGATACTGGCGCACGGCCTGCGCGCGCTGCTGCGCGAGCGCACGCAGCGCGTTGTCGTCGGCCGGCGCGTGATCGGCGAGCGCCTGCTTCATGTCCGCATCGGGCAGCGTCTTCTGCAGGCCCACCAGGTTGCGCGGCTTCTTGAAGTCGGCGGCCTTGTACGCGCGCGTCAGGTACTTCGAGTATTCGGCCTTGTCGACCTTCACCGACATCGGATCGATGCTCTCGCCCTGACCCACCACGTCCTTCAGCTTCTGCTGGCGCACCAGCCGCTCGACGTACGCGTCGCGCAGCCCCGGCGTGTCCTGCGCCGGATCGACGCGGCCGATCAGGTCGAGGCGGATCGACGGCTTCTCGGTCAGCATCTTCACGACGGTATCGAGCTTCTTCTGCTGCGCGTCGGTCAACGCGTACGAGCCCGGCGCGAACTCGACATAGCCGAGATCCTCGCCGCCGCTGCCGCCGAACGCATTCGCGAGCAGCGTGAACGGCGACGTGACGGCCTTCGCGATCAGGTTCAGCACCGCGTGCCAGATCAGCCCGCCGACGCTGAACTCCGGATTCGACAGCGAGCCCGACACCGGCAGGTTCACGTCGATCTGGCCGCGCGTGTTCTTCAAGAGCGAGATCGCGAGCTTCACCGGCAGCTTCGTCGCGGTGTCGTTCTCGACGCGATCGCCGAACGTCAGCTGGTCGATGAAGATGTGGTTGTTCGCCGACAGCTGGTCGTTCGCGAGCTGGTAGTGCAGGTCGACGTTGAGCTTGCCCTTCGTGATCGGATAGCCCGCGTACTTCGCCGAATACGGCGTCAGGTTGGTCAGCTCGATGTCGTGCGCGGTCGCCGTGAGGTCGAGCGCCGGCTTCTCGATCAGCGGGTTCACCGAGCCCTTGATCGAGATCGGCCCGTTGCCCGCGAGGTTCGCGGCGACGTCGACCGGCGCGGACGTCGTCGAATCGGTGCCGAACGCGCCGACCGTGCCCTTGATCGCGACGAGGTTCGCCGTGTAGTTCGGCTTGATGAAGTTGTCCGTGTACGTGACGCGGCCGTTCTGCAGCAGCAGTTCGCCGAAGTGCATCCGCACCGGGTTCTGCGGCTGCGGCGCGGCCTTCACCACCACGGTCGCCGACGCGGCGGCCGGCACGGACGCCTGCTGCGCGGCCGCGGCCGACGCGGCCTGCGCGGCGGCCGGCGGCGTCACGCCCGGCGACAGCGGCACCGGCTCGCCCTTGCTCGCGTCGCGCGTGAGCGACTGCGCGGGGCCCGTCTCCTTCGCGACTACGTCCTTCAGGTTCAGCCGGCCCTGCGCGTCGAGCAGCACGCGGCCGTAGAAGTTCGAGAACGTCACGCGCGCGGCGTCGACGTCGGTGCCCTTCTCGTCGTAGTTCGCCTTCAGGTTCGACAGCGCGAGCGAGCGCCAGCCGGCGAACGGGTCGGAGGTCGCCTTGTCGAGCATCCGCACGTCGACCAGCGCGAGGTCGCCGCGATAGGTCGCGCGCGGCGTGTCCTTCACCTGCGCGAACGTCAGGTTGCCCTGCGCGTTGAGCAGCGCGCTCGCGATCGTCGCGTTCAGCGCGCTGCCGAAGTACGGCTCGAACGCGGCCGCATCGAGACGGTTGCCGTTGATCTTCAGGCCGAGCTTCAGCGGCTGCGCGGTCACGTCGCCCGACACGTTCAGCGAGCCCTTGCGGTTCAGCGTCGCCTTCAGCTGCACCGGCAGCGGCTTCGTCAGGTCGTCGCTCACCTTCTGCACCGACAGCTCCAGCGGCTTGATCGCCAGCTTCACCGGGCGCGGCGTCGACAGGTCGGTGAAGTTCGCGGACGCGTCCTTCACGTTCAGCGCGTCGATCCGGTAGTGCCACGACGGCGCGGCGGCCTGCGCCTTGCGCGCGACCGTGCGCGGCGGCACCGCGGCTTGCGCGGGTTCGGCCAGCGCCGCGAGGTCGATCTTGCCGTCCTTCAGGCGCTTCACGTCGAGCGCGAGGCCAGTCGCGTCGACGCTCGCGATTTCCGCGGTGCGCGCGGCGACGTCGATCTTCGCGATCTTCGCGCTCGCGTCGGGCAGCGCGATCGCGGGCGCCTTGTTGTCCGGCGCGGCGATCTTCAGCGACTTCAGCGTGACCGTGCTGTCTGCGACTTCCGCGGCGAGCGGCGTCTTGCCCCAGTCGGTCTTCGCGTTGACGGTCGCGCCGAGCGTGCCGTCGAGCACGCGCGCACGCGTCGCCTCGCCGAGATACGGCTGCAGCGCCGGCAGCGCGAGCGCGGCGACCGTCAGCTTCGTGTCGGCCTGCTTCGCTGCGAGATTGAACGCGCCTTCGGCCGTCACGTCGCCGCCGCGCGACAGCGACGTCGACAGCGTGTATTTCGCCGGTGTCTTGCCCTGCAGCGTGAAGCCATCGAGCGTCGCGGCGAGCTTCGTCAGCGACAGCGCGGTGGGCGTCGCCGGCACGCGGTCGTCGACGTTGATCGTGCCGCCGTCGATCGCGACATGGCGGATCGTCAGGTCGAGCGGCGGCGCTTCCTTCGCGGCGGCGCCGCCTTCGGCCTTCGCGCCGCTGGCGGCCGCGACAGCACCGGACGACGCGCCGGAAGCGGTGGCGGCAGAAACGGCGGCGGCCGACGCGGCCGGCTTGCCGGCTTCGGCCTTCGGCGCGGCGGCCGGTTGCGCGACGAGCTTCTCGACGTTCAGCACGCCCTGCTTGTCGCGCGACAGGTCGATCACCGGCTGGTCGAGCCGGATCTCGTCGAAGTGCATCGCGTTGCGCAGCGGTTCCAGCCCGGCCGCCGCGACGTGCACGCCGCGCGCGGCGAACAGCGGCGCCGACGCGCGGTCGGTCACCTTCGCGTCGTTCAGGTCGACGGTGCCCGACACGCGCAGCGCGGGCGTCTCGCCGCTCATCACGAAATTGACCGTGAGGTTGCTGCTGAGCAGGCCGCTCGTCACGGCCACCGGCAGCTTCGCCGGCACGTACGAGATCAGCTTCGGCACGTCGAGGCGGTCGAACTTCAGCGCGATCTCCGATTCGCGCGACTGCGCGAACGGCTTGGTCTTGCCGTCGATCGAGATCGGGCTGCCGTCGAAGCGCGCGCGCAGCTTCGGCTCGACGAAGATGTCGGTCTTCGAGGCCAGCGTCGCGATGTACGGAATGCCGAGCGTCCAGTTGTCGACCACGTGCTTTTCGTTCAGCAGGCGATCGTCGAAATCGATCCGGCCGTCGTTGACCTGGATGTTCGACACCGAGAATTGCGTCGGCTTGCTGTCCGGCTTCGGCGTCGGCGACGAGAACTTCTCGATCAGGTCGGTGAAGTTGAAGCGCTGCGCGTCATAGCGGACGACGTGAAAGCGCGGCGAATCGAGCCGGACCTCGTTGACGATCGGCGCGCCGCGGAACAGCGACGACCACGACGGCCTCACGACGAGCTTGCCGATGTCGATGAAGTCGCCCTGGCCGCCGCGCTCGCCGAGGTGGATGCCGTCGGCTTCGAGGTTCAGCGTGTACGGGTTCAGTGCGATGCGCTGGATCGTGGCCGGCCGGTCGAGCTGCTTGCTCAACTGCTGTTCGGCGACATGGCGGATCAGCGGCGGCGCCGCGAAGAAGCCGAGCAGTCCGAATAAAACGAGGAAGATCAGCACGCCGATGCCGATGCGCCGGGTCCGGCGCGAGCGTGCAATGCCGCCGAGGGCATGGAGGGTCGAGGGTACGTTTTCTTTGTCTGCGCTTGCCATGCTTGAATGCCTCGGGAATGGATGCCGGGCCGCACCGGAGAACCGGGCGGCCGCGCACGCTATCCCGAAAGTATAGGCTCAGGAGGTGACGGTACGGCGGTCGGGCGCCGCCGCCGCGCCCGCCGATCGGACAACGGCGGCGGTCAACCGTTCATTTCCGGACGACGACGGGCGGCATCCACGAGCCGTCGCTCGCCTGCGGTTTCGGCGCGTAGAGGCGCAACGCGAGCGCGAAATCGGTACGCGGCGCCGGCAGCCAGTTGGCCGCATGGGTGCCGCCCGGCGACGCCGACACGACGATGTCGATCGAGCCGTCGTGGTTGCGGCGCAGCCGGTCGCGATCGCCGAGCGAGCGGCGCGCCGACCCGACGTCGGGCAACGCGCCGTTGGTGGTGTACGGCGTGAGCGTCCAGAACGCGCGCACCGGCGGCAGCGCGCCCGGCGCGAAATGCAGCACATACCGGTTCGCACCGTTCAGCGCGTGGCCGTCGCTGTCGACGCGGGTGATCGCGAGCGTCTCGTCGTCGCGCGTCGCGGTGCCGAACTGCGTGTAGGCCGCATACGCGCGCAGCGCGTAGTCCTGGCCGTACTTGCCGGCCGTATCGCCCAGCCAGGTCCAGCCGTTCGCGTTCAGCAGGTTCGACGGCGGGGTCGCGAGCCGCGCGCGCGCCTCCGCGACGCCGGCCGTCGCGGCCGTCAGACGGTCGCCCGTCCACAGCACCGGGTAGCCGGCCGTCACGCCGATGTCGCCGAGCGATTCCTGCGCGTGTGCGTCGTCGGCCGGCGCCGGATTGTCCTGCAGCGCCCGCGCGAAGCGCGTGAAGAACGCCTTCGGGTCGAGCGCGGCCACTTGTTCGGCCGGCGTGCCGCCACCCACCGCTTCGGATGGGGCGCTGCCCGCATGGACCGCGACCGATGCGCCGCGCTCGGCGCCCGTGTAGACCGACAGCGGCACCACGCGGATCGCGCGCTGCAATTTCTTCACGTTCGTCAGGTCGCGCCCGCCGCTCGTCTGCAGTCGCACTTCGAGCCACGCATTGGCGGACGGCACGTCGACGCGCAGCACGCCCTTCGGCAGCGTGCCCTGCCAGTCCTTCGCGGCGAAGGCAATCGTTTGCGACCGCCCGGCGCCACGGGCGCCGCGCGCCGCAACGCTCGACGACGACCACAGCACGTTCGTCCACATGTCGAGCGCGCGTGCGTCCCAGTAGCGGCCGCGCGTGTCGGGCAGCGTGACGATCACCGGTTCGGCGGCGACGTCGAGCCAGCCGGTCGAGTCGAGCGTGTCGACGCCCGGCAGCGGCGGATTGACCGCGCCGACGGGCGGCAGCGCCTGCGCGTGGCGCAGCGTGTTGAGCGGCGCCTGCCCCGGCTGCGCGCCGTCGCCGCCCGTCGCCGCTTCCTTCGCGACGTCCATCAGCACGAGCGGATACGCATAGATATAGGAGTCGGCGACTTCCGCGCGCATCCAGCCGGTTTTCCGCTGGATCGCGTCCGGTTGCGACGCGCATCCTGCAAGCAACGCCGCAATGGCCAGCGACGCGCACGCGCGTCGCAGAGAAACTGATTCTCGCTGGTTTTCAATCATCGATTACTGGCCGAATATCGTTCTTTTCAGTCAACGCCCTGTTCGTCTCGCGAACGGCGAAAACAAGGCACCCCAGCGTGCCCGGATGACCGTTTCGCTACGTTTCGTAACGGTGGGCGCTGATGTCAGGCCGGTATCATAGCGCCTAAGGGCATCCCCCAATATGCCGAATAACGGGTAAAACGCTAGCCGAATCGTCAAAAAATCTGAAATAGTTCACGGGATTCATCAAAAATCTGGAACAGCGTCCGGAGCATCGGCCCGTAAACGCCCCGCGAGCGCCAAGCTCGGCGCTTCAGCGCGCACCGGCGCGTCCGTATGGAAGCCGGGCGATCGCTTTTTCCACGTTGTGACACCCTGTGCGCATGACCTGCGTCGCATCGTCGCCGACGCTTGACCTTACCATCATGGGAATGTTGATACTGGAACCATTCGCGGCACGAACCGCGCTTTTGGGGAATCCGACATGACTGAACCACTTGCCTCCGCGGCGCTGCAAACGATCGAGCTGAACGTCGACGGCATGCATTGCGGCGGCTGCACGGGCCGCGTGCAGCGCGCGCTGGCCGCCGTGCCGGGCGTCGTCGATGCGGCGGTCGATCTGGATGCGCATGCGGCGACGGTCACGGCGCAGGAGAGCGTCGAGCCGGATCAGCTCGTTGACGCCGTCCGTGAGGCCGGCTACGGCGCAGCAGTGCGCGAAGCGGCCGGCGAAGCGGTTGCGCCCACGCATGTGGCGCACGCGACGCCCGACGCAACGCCGTCTGCGCCGGCTGCCGCCACGACGATCGAACTCGATATCGATGGCATGACCTGCGCGTCCTGCGTTTCGCGCGTCGAGAAGGCGCTCGTCAAGGTGCCGGGCGTCACGCGTGCATCGGTCAACCTGGCGACCGAACGTGCGACGGTCGACGCGTTGGCCGGCGTTTCGGCCACGCAATTGGCGGATGCCGTGAAGCAGGCCGGCTACGGCGCGACGCCGACGGCGTCGGACACCGACGTCCCGGCCCGCGCCCCTACCCTGCCCACCGCGCCCGCAAGCATCGAACTCGACATCGACGGGATGACCTGCGCGTCCTGCGTGTCGCGCGTCGAGAAGGCGCTCGCGAAGGTTCCGGGCGTCATGCGTGCATCGGTCAATCTTGCAACCGAACGTGCAACGGTCGACGCGTCGAACGACGTGTCCGCCACGCAGCTTGCCGACGCGGTGAAGCAGGCAGGCTACGGCGCGACACCGATCGCCGTCTCGGCTCGGCCCGCAACTTCCGCTGCCACGCCCGCTTCCGCCGACGTCGAACTCGACATCGCCGGCATGACCTGCGCGTCCTGCGCCGGCCGCGTCGAAAAAGCGCTGGCCGCCGTGCCGGGCGTCGCCCGCGCGACGGTCAACCTCGCGACCGAACGCGCGTCGGTGCACGGCGCCGGCGCACTCGACGCCGCCACGCTGATCGCGGCGGTCACCACAGCCGGCTACCGTGCGTCGCTTCCGGCCGCGTCACCCGCCAGCGCAACGGCCGGCGCCGACTTACAGCCAGCCAGCCCCGCGCAGGACCCCGACGCACGCAAGCGCCGCGAAGCGATTCGCGAACGCAACCTCGTGATCGGCGCCGCCGTGCTGAGCGCGCCGCTTGTCGCACCGATGCTCGCCGCACCGTTCGGTATCGACCTGATGCTGCCCGGCTGGCTCCAGCTCGTGCTCGCGTCGATCGTGCAGTTCGGCTTCGGCGCGCGCTTCTACCGGGCGGCCTGGCATGCAGTGAAGGCACGCACCGGCAACATGGACCTGCTCGTCGCGCTCGGCACGTCGGCCGCATACGGGCTGAGCCTGTGGATGCTGCTGCGCGATCCCGCGCATCCCGGCCACCTGTATTTCGAAGCGTCGGCCGTCATCGTCACGCTCGTGCGCTTCGGCAAGTGGCTCGAATCGCGCGCGAAGCGCCAGACCACCGAGGCGATCCGCGCGCTGAACGCGCTGCGCCCCGACCGTGCGCGCGTCGTCGAGCACGGCGTCGAACGCGACGTGCCGCTGTCGCAAGTGCGCGTCGGCACGCGCGTCGGCATCCGGCCCGGCGAGCGCGTGCCCGTCGACGGACGGATCGTGTCGGGCCGCTCGCACATCGACGAATCGCTGATCACCGGCGAAAGCCTGCCCGTGCCGAAGGACGATGGCGACGCCGTCACGGCCGGCTCGATCAACGGCGAAGGTGCGCTCGTCGTCGAAACCACCGCGATCGGCGCGGAGACGACGCTCGCGCGCATCATCCGCCTCGTCGAATCCGCGCAGGCCGAGAAGGCGCCGATCCAGCGGCTCGTCGATCGCGTCAGCGAGGTGTTCGTGCCGGCGATCCTCGGCATCGCCGTACTGACGCTCGTCGGCTGGCTGATCGCCGGCGCCGGGACGGAAACCGCGATCCTCAACGCGGTCGCGGTGCTCGTGATCGCATGCCCGTGCGCGCTCGGTCTCGCGACGCCCGCCGCGATCATGGCCGGCACGGGCGTCGCGGCCCGGCACGGCGTGCTGATCAAGGACGCGCAGGCGCTCGAGCTTGCGCAACGCACGACCGTGATCGCGTTCGACAAGACCGGCACACTGACCGAAGGCAAGCCGTCCGTGACGGCGTTCGACGCCGTCGGCGTGCCGCGCGCCGAAGCGCTCGCGCTCGCGGCGGCCGTGCAGCGGCAGAGCGACCATCCGCTCGCGCGTGCGGTGGTCGCCGCGCATGACGCGGACGTGGCCGCACAGGGCGGTGCGGCCGAGTCGGTCGTCGCGACCGATGCACGCGCGGTGGCCGGGCGCGGCGTGGAAGCACACATCGGCGGGCAGCGATTGGCGCTCGGCAGCACGCGCTGGCGCGACGAACTCGGCATCGCGGTGCCGCCGGCGCTCGATGCGCGCGCGGCGGAACTCGAACGCGCGGGCAACACGATCTCGTGGCTGATGCGTGCCGATGCGCCGCGCGCGGTGCTCGCGCTGATCGCGTTCGGCGACACCGTGAAGCCGGGCGCCCGCGACGCGATCGCGGCGCTATCGGCGCGCGGCGTCGCGAGCGCGCTCGTGACGGGCGACAACCGCGGCAGCGCGACGGCCGTCGCGGCGGCGCTCGGCATCGGCGAAGTGCATGCGCAGGTGCTGCCCGACGATAAGGCACGGGTCGTCGCCGAGCTGAAGCGCACGCACGGCGGGGTCGTCGCGATGGTCGGCGACGGGATCAACGATGCGCCCGCGCTCGCCGCGGCGGACGTCGGCATCGCGATGGCGACCGGCACCGACGTCGCGATGCACACGGCCGGCATCACGCTGATGCGCGGCGACCCGGCGCTCGTCGCCGACGCGATCGACATTTCCAAACGCACGTACCGCAAGATCCAGCAGAACCTGTTCTGGGCGTTCGTGTACAACCTGGTCGGCGTGCCGCTCGCGGCGCTCGGCTTGCTGAACCCGGTGATCGCGGGCGCGGCGATGGCGTTCTCCAGCGTCAGCGTCGTGACCAACGCGTTGCTGCTGCGGAGATGGAAAGGCCGCGCGCGTTGATGCGACGGGCGGTGAAGGCGGGATAGCCGAACGGGCCGTTCGGTGGTCGGTGGTCGGTGGTCGGTGGTCGGTGGTCGGTGGTCGGTGGTCGGTGGTCGGTGGTCGGTGGTC
>Ga0268252_1000107_pt1 | contig 54800 bp, 65 predicted proteins | sample AgamicMgSfrz_FD_200244 | JGI IMG/M metagenome (GOLD analysis project Ga0268252, IMG submission 200244) | Agave microbial communities from Guanajuato, Mexico - Mg.Sf.rz (v2) (version 3) | ecosystem: Host-associated > Plants > Phyllosphere > Phylloplane/Leaf | place: Guanajuato, Mexico | collected... | reverse complement strand
TTTAGGGATTTACAATTATGCAAACGAGCCCGCTGCTTTAGAAAAAGAACTCGCACGAATTATGCAATCGATCTAGCAATGATTTTAGAGATTAAGTGATTTAAGTACAAAAATAATTCACTATGAACCTCCCCCACTTACTCGCTTCCGCTTGAAGTGAGGATTTCTTAGCATCAACAAAGACAAGGTCCCATGAGAAGTGGATTTTCCATCTCCTCTCTGCACCTATGCAGGGGCTCCTTTTCTTCATTTGACTAAGCAACTTCTGCACATGCAGAAGGGTGGGAACACACCGTCTACTACTTTTTACTTACGCAATCCACAAATACTTTCTCTTCGTTTCTTCCGGGATATGACACATCTTTCCGTACAGTTCTTTTGCCAAAATGTTGCGGGCACCGTGAATGTCCCAGTGTTCTTCGTAGCCGCACACACAAACGTAGTTACGTGTCCGCGCTTTCTTTCTTCTTTGGCAACAAGGGCATGTTTGAGAAGTGTATGTGTCACGATCGGCGCTATCACGGTAAGCCATGGCGACACGTGGATGTTCATTAAGTACACCAGAGATCATGTAAGGTAGGGGTAGCACCACATCGCTATCAACTTAAGAAACACATTCTTCCCCAAAACGATAAAATTAAACTTTTGTACTATAAAAAATATAGAATTTCCGTTTAGGGGATACTTTAAAATCTTAGCTTGATGGGCATGTGGCGCTACCCCTATTAGGCGTTATAAAAAGTGTTCTCCAGCCACTAAAAACATGATTAACCAAAAACACACTATCATAAGACATACAGTCTTACATTTTCCTACAAAGGACTCCACTTTTTCTACTATATATTTCATGTTAGTTCATTTCCTTTTCCCCTTAATTAACAAATTCAACCCAACATTTTTCTTTATTAAAACGTACTTCTTTGCTATATGGATTTCCTGAATTAGCACTTTTTAATTTAACTTTAATTACCTGGCCAGATAAGAGCTTTGCCGCTTCATTTTTTGTTATATTTTTTTTACCCAACTTCTCTAGTCCATTTTTCCACAGAGATACTTTGCATCCCTCTTTATATCCACTACATGAGAATGACTTAGTATTTTCATAGATTGGCTTTCCACATTTCGGACATTTTGTAATAACTTCTCTGACTGTAGCTGCTTTTAATGCGCCTTGAACGTTCTTGATATTTGCCCTAATTTCAGCAGCTATACGACCAATTAAGCTCTCTAAATCATCATAAAACTCTTTCTTTATTTTTTCATTTCGTTCTATTTGAGCTAAAGATGTTTCAAATTCTGCTTGCTTCATCGAATCTACAACAATCTTATAATACTTTCTAACTCCTACATCATCCTTTACTTGTAAGAGATTATCCCTTAAAAAGAATGGTAAATTTGATGGATCACTTTTCCAACCAAAATCAGGATTAATCTGATTTCTATTTACACATTCAACTAAATGTCCAAATACATAGGTATATATCCGAACATCATTACCCTCAAAATATCCTTTTTTCCTTGTGCCATCACCACTTAAAGCTTTCGCATAAGTCTCTGCTTGAGATGGTTTTTCAAAGACAAATAATTCTTTCATCGTTATGCACTCCTAAATACATCTAGATGTATTTACTTTTAAGTAGAAATTCAAAATAAATTCCAATACATGACTAAAAATACTAACGTCCAGAAGGGTAAGACTAAAAAGAGAGCATTAACGCATCCTTCTATAAAAGCAAATGGATTTTCTTCTATTCCCCCTACGTTTTCCATGTAATGTTCCCCCTTCCCTTATCTAATTTTGTTGTTTTACCATACTAATAAGTTAACTCTTTATTTCCCTCGCTGCCGACCAGATAAGTGACCAAAAACTCCCGTAAAACTCTCATTTTTATTTATGAATAAAAATAGACTCTTACTTGTTAAAGTAAGAGTCTATTTTAAGTATCTTTTAAATTAGAAAAGTATGGGTAAAAAAAGTTTATTTTAATCTCCTCTAACAGTTGTGAATCTACCATATGAAACTTGGTTTTATAAGTGTTACTCTAGGTGATTAAATGCACAATCTCCAATTGGTATTGAAACTTTCTCACCCCTCGTGGAAAATATCATTTCTTTTGATTTAATTTCTTCTAACAAACAAAGTCGTCCCATTCTAATACCTCCCAATATTAATTTGCCACTTTTTCAGTGTGTCTACATTGTGGAAAAGATGAACACCCTAAAAACACTCGTCCATCATGAGTTCGAGATATCAATTCCTCTCCACATTTCGGACACTTTCTTGTAGCTGGTTCTACTGATTTTCTTATATCAGCTGGTTTCTGTTCTGGATTTACTTGTACGATAAATTCCTGTAAAGATGATCTATCTAGTAATTTCACATCACATGCTCTTGCTAGCTGTTTTGCTGATGATGTATATGTACTATTTGTGATTACCCATGCTTCATTAGCTTTATAAAAGGATTTAGCTGCATAAATTTCTTGAATAGCTTTAATTCCTACTTTGTTCTTAAAACCATATCGTTTCGCCTGAATAACAATCTTATTTTTCCCTTTAAATATTAAATCTGCCCCAAAATCATGACTACCGTTCGTGACAGCTGCCTTATACCCCAGCTTTATAAATAGAGCCTCAAGAAAGAATTCAAATTGTCTGCCATCCATCTGATCAATATCTCTGATTCCTGACTTTAAGAATATATCTTTCGCTTTACGCTTGTGCATTAACTTATAAAACATCACCAACATAATTAATACAATGCTGCAAAATAATATATACGGTAAAACATCTATGATAAGCAACTCAACACCTCTTTTTTTAAAAATAAAAAAGACCAACTCTATTAGTTGCTCTAGACTTAATTTAGTATTAGATTCTTTTTATCTTTCCATAGCATTTTCTAACATATTTTTGCGGAATAAAGAAAAAGCTTTATATTTATTAGGGTGTGGATTTGGTGGCTCTTTAAACACCTTACTAATATCTTTTTGTAAATTATAAAATCTTTCATCCTCTTTTAACCAATCAACAGCTACTTTTGGCTTTCCCCATTCCCTAGCAACTTGTTTTGGCTGCTTCATTGAAGCGATGGTATAAAAAAAAGAATCCTTATTTTCTTCATCTGTTAATTCAACAGCGTAGAAATGGATTCTTTTATTTGTATTTGATTTTCCTAAAGATTGTATTTTATTTACTTTAAGCATTTTGTCTTCTATATGCTCATATTTACATTCTCCTTGATCTGTAGTTAAGAAATTTAATTTTTCAGCGATAATCGCACGTTCAAAACATTGCATTGCCTCTTTGTGACCTGGTGATTCTTCATTTAACACTTCTACAAAAATCCTCTTTTTCAAAATATCTTTGTAATTGTTTAGTACGGAAATCTTAGTATCTAAATCTATGCTGGTTAATGGTCTTGATATTTCATCATCATCAAAGAATTCAATTCTTTCAGTCTTAATCACACCATATACAGGGACTTTTCTTTGAGCTGAATCTTTGTAATATGTAACATTTTCTGGAACTTTAATTTCATCTCTCCTCAACTTATGATTAGTTTGCTCTGTTCTTCCTCCATGTGAAGTTATTTGAAGAATTGGTAAGGCTAGAGTACTGTTATTCCCAGCGTTTATAATAAGACCGAATCTTCTTTTTCCTACCTGTGGCGCATTATCATTACTTAAAGCTTTCGGTTTAAAAGGATAAAATACCCTTACAATATCACCTGATTTATATATTCCCATTTGATTCACCTATCCCTTTATCTGATATAAACAACATCATCTTCATCAAAATCATCCTCATCTTCATGCATATCAATTAGTAAAAGAATCCTTCTATCCAAATGATATCCAGTATATTTTCCTTCTGCTACTAACTCTTGCATTGCCTGATCTAAATATTTTTGTTCGTAATCTTCAAGTTCCATTTCCTGAATAATTTGTTCTCTATCTTTCCCTTTCCATGAATAATCGGATAAAAATTCAATTGATTTTTTGTTTTCTATTTTATTATTTTCCATGTCAAAACCCCCATTTTATTAATAAGATTATTATACCACCTTTACACTTTTACACAAGTGTAAAAGTGTAAATTATAGAAAATATAAAAGACCAACTCTTTTAGTCTCTCTAAACCTCATCAAGTATTGAATTTACAGTTCTTTTATCTTTCCATAACATTTTCTATTGTGTTTTTGCGGAATAAAGAAAAGGCTTTATATCCATTAGGATGTGAATTGGGCGTCTCTTTAAATACCTTAGTAATATCTTTTTGTAAATTATAAAACCTTTCATCCTCTTTTAGCCAATCAATCGCTGTTTTTGGCTTTCCCCATTCTCTGGCAACTTGTTCAGGCTGCTTCATTGAAGCGATGGTATAAAAAAAAGAATCCTTATTTTCCTCATCTGTTAATTCAACAGCATAGAAATGGATTCTTTTATTCATATCTGATTTTCCTAAAGGTTGTATTTTATTTATTTTGAGCAATTGCTCTTCCATATACTCGTATTTACATTCTCCTATACTTGTAGTTAGAAAACGTAACTTTTCAGCGATAATTACACGCTCAAAACATTGCATTGCCTCTTTATGACCTGGTGACTCCCTATTCAATGAATCTAAAAAAGATTTATCTTTCAAAATACCTTTGGAATTCTTTAGTATAGCGCTCTTAGTAACCAAATCTATTTTCGATACCTTTTTTATTATTTCGCTATAATCGAATAATTCGATTCTTTCTGTTTTAATTACTCCATTTATAGGAACTCTCTTTTGAAGTGAAGGTTTATAATATGTAAGATTTGGGGGAACTTTAATTTCATCATCCCTCATTCTATAATTAGGTTTTTCTGTTTTCCCATCCCTTGTAAGGATTTGAAGAATTGGTAAAGCTACGGTTTTGTCATTTTTGGCATTGATAATAACACCAAACCTTGTTTTTCCTAATTTCACCTCATTTTCTTCACTTAGCACCTTTGGTTTAAAAGGATAAAATACCCTTACAATATCACCTGATTTAAATCTTTCCATTTCATTCACCTACTTCTTTACTCCATATATTCAGCATCATTTTCATCAAATCCGTCATCTTCTTCTTCATTCATTTCAAATAGTAACATAATTCTCTTATCTAATTCGAAACCATTATATTTTTCTTCTTGTATTAATTCTTTCATTGCTTGATCCAAATATTTTTGTTCATAATCTTCAAGTTCCATTTCCTCAATAATTTGTTTTCTATCCTTCTCTTTCCATGAATAGTTAGATAAAAAAGCACTTGATTTTTTGTTTTCCATTTTATTATTTTCCATGTCAAAACCTCCATTTATTAATAAGGTTATTATACCACCTTTACACTTTTACATAAGTGTAAAAGTGTAAATTAATAAATAAAAAAGACCAACTCTTTTAGTCTCTCTAAACTTCATAAGTATTTTTCATTTTTCACCTTTGGTATATACGGATAAAATACCCTAACAATATCTCCAGAATTATACTCTACCATCAATAATTCTCCTTATTATATTAATTTTTATATATAATATCATCATCATTTAATGGGCCAACATCATCTTCATCCATAGCCATTCTTAATACAAAATAACTATCTAGATCCATGCCAGAATATTTTCCTTTTGGTCCTAATTCATTCATTGCATCTTCTAAATAACCTTGTTCATAATCAGGTAATTCCATTTCTAAAATTATTTGTCCTTTTGTTTTTCCTTCCCAAGAATAATTTAATAAAAATTCCGCTGATTTTTTATTTTTCATATTAAAACCCCCATTTTATTAATAAGGTTATTATATCACCTCTACAACTTGTACTCTTAGCTTATATATCCCCATATAATCCAGATAGGCAAAAAGCTAGCCTTTTATGTCCCGCTTCAAATCCATTTCCTAGTGAATGCTTTCGTACTGCACTTTAAATTTTTACTAACTCATACTCTATGTGCCTTTCCTCCTTCACTTTTCTTACGACTCTCCTTAAGCAATCTCCCCCCTTTAATAAAAAATGAGACAATCACATTTAAAATACTTGCAACAACTATCATGCATAACGCAAATAACCAATTACTCACTTATTCACCTCCTTTCAAATTCTATTTACCAAACTAATAAATCGACTAGGAGGCACTAAAATCTATAATATATACATCTAATTCATGATGAATAAACTTCTTACATTCATCTTTGATAATTGCTAAACATTCTTCTTTCTTTAATCCTCCTGTACCGCTTCCTATAATCGGCATTGCAACCGAACTATATTTTTTCTTTATTACTAATTGCAATGCGTTATAAGTTGACTGCCTAATTGAATACTCTGTTGCTTTCCACAAAGTATTAATACCAGCTACATGAATTAATGCTTTGCAATTTAAAAAACCAGATGAAGTAATAACCGCTTCACCTAGCCTTAATAGACCTTCTTTTTGCAATTGTTTAAATGGTTCATGACCTGCCTTCTTCCTAATTGCCTTTGAGAAATCAGCTTCATTTAAAAAATAACGTGGTAAAAAATTTCTATTCCATGCATTAATTATTACATCAACTTTACTATCATAATTTGTAATATCGCCATTCTTCATGAAGATCCTCACGGAATAATCAACCTTTCATTTTTTATTCTTCCAAAAGTTATTAGAGCTTTTGCAATAAAAAACTTCAGATTTGAAGTTAACTAATTTTTAAAGAAAGCTAACATTATATTTCCCCTTCTAATTTATTTAATAGAAATTATTAGTTTAAACCTCATAATATAATTATATCTTTAAAAATAGGTACTTCCCTCCCAACATACTCCCAATAAACTCTCATTTTTATCTCTCGTATCCATTTTTAATTTGTTCTTGTAATTGTTCATATTGTCGTTGGTTCTTCCATTTTTCATATTCATTATTCATATGATAGTTCATATTTTTTAAGCTTCTCATAATGTTGGTACGTTGTTTAAAACCAGACCGTATACGTTTACCACGAGAAAAAATATTTTTTCTCTTTTGAAATTTAGCTTGTTGTTGTTCTTTTGCTACCTGCTTCATTTCTTTTAAAACAGCGTTCCCCAATCTAGTATATAATTCATTAACCTTTGTATCACCAAATTGGTTATAACGTTTTTTATCTTCTTCCCTCCCTCCATAAGCTTCTTTCATAATCTTCATTTCTTCTTCTAATTTCTCTTTTAATTCTTTAAACTCTTTCTTATGGTAGTTCTCTATGTACATATCACTTAATTGATCTATCTTATCCCTTACATGGCTAATAGAGTTATAGTTATACTGCCACTGCTTTTTATCTTCAGGTAGCTCTTTCGTAATTTCAGCAAACAACTTTTTCATTTTTCTTTTTTCAGAAAGCTGCACATCTTTTTTACTTTTAACAATTTTATTCCGTATTAAATCATTAATTTTTTTGTACTCTTCGCTACGATCCATAATGCTATTTACTACTTTTGATTTCATTGCATCAATTGATTTTTGTTTTCTTTTCCCTCGATGCATTCCTTTGAATCTGCCTTTGGAAATTATCCTTCCGGCACTCGGTACTGGTTCGACCATTGCGACATGAACATGGATATTATCCGTATTATAATGAATGGCTGCTGACCAAATTGCTGTATCACGTAATCGTTCTTTCGTCATCATGACATCCATTGCTTTTCTTGTTACATCTTTTAATTTTTCTTCATCTAGCATTTTGCTTTCCGAGTTATAAATACCGTGTTTCTCTAACCATTCATTATCAAAACTAATTACATCCTGCCACAAAACACTTTTGTTTTTTTGTGCCGTTTTAAAAGCCTCTTTCAATCTATTCTTACCATCTAGTGAAACTACGTCTTCCTCTTTTGTAAAAAGTGAAGACGTTTTTTCCTCGTTCCCCATATAATCTTGATAAGAACTAAATTCATTTCTATCTTTCTCTACAGCGTCTTTTCTTCCGATATAATCAATATAATCCCCGAATTCTTTATCTTGATTTTTACTAAAATCATTTTTGGAATATACGAATTGACTTTTAATTACTACACCAGGCGTATTCATATATTATCTCCCTAATTTAAATCACTTGTGCCTTTTTCTCTTTCTAACTTTTTCATTCGAGCATTTGAAATTTGATCTTTAACAAACTCTTCTGCTTGTACCATGCCTTTAGACATAAACTGATTTGTTGTAGCCAATCGCTCAAATCTATTTACTGTAAAATAGTGATTTGCAAATTGTAATAACATTCTTGTATGTTTATCAGTTAGATTTGTACCAGCTCTAATTCTTCCTAAATCTTCATGAATAACATCTTTAACTGCTCCTTTAATTTGTTCTAATAAATCATGATTTTGGTTTTGATGTTCAACAATAATTCTTTCTAATGCATGGCTTGGTTTAATTCCTTTTTCTTCTGCATATTCCTTTATATAAGCAACTGTAGTTTCATTTAAATAATAAGTCTTATCCATCTTTTTCTTAGACATACTTAAGCCCCTTTCACTATTTTTATTTATTCATTTTCCAATTCAATATCTTCAATAACTTGTAACATACGATTCATAGTTTGTGTGTTTTGTTTTATGAGGATCATGCTTTGTTTTTGTAATTCTATATGTTTATCTTGTAAGTCTTTCATATCTTGAAGTACAGCAAGATTACTAATGTATCTATGCAAAAATTCCTGTCTGGAAATCTTTTTTGCCTTAGCTAGTTCATCAATTCGTTTCACTAAACTAGCATCAAGATCACGGATTAACACATTCATAGGGGAGACCTCCAAATTAGTGATTTTAATTGCAAAGAGCATAAGGGTTTTTTGCTATCACCGAAGGTGACAGGTTAGGCAGAGCCTAACAAAAACGTGATATCATGAGGAAGAGAAATTCAATGTGGTTTCAGTGTGGTTTCAATGTATTTTCAATGTACTATCCAATGTATTTTCAATGTACTATCCAATGTATTTTCAATGTACTATCCAATGTATTTTCAATGTACTATCCAATGTATTTTCAATGTACTTTTTCCAATCTATTTTTGAACCACAACACTTTTTATAATGGCAAAAAAAATTATCTGATAAATTTTTAATACAATCAAAAAATTATCAGATAATTATATTTGTAATGTTTATACTTCTTTCTAACTTCTAAAATATTTTAATTTCATTCTGCTAGATTAAACTTTTTACGCTGATCTTCTAATTTGTTCTGAAGATTTTTCTCTTTTGCTTCTAGTTCTTTTATTTTGCTTTCTAGCTCTAATTTTCTCTTTTTATATTGTTCTATTTGAAGCTTTCTTTTTTGAATTTCTGATTCACTTTTTTCTTTTTCTTCCTCAGTTTGATATGCCTTATTTGCTTCAATCCTTTCAATTTCATTTACAATTTTATCTGATAATTCATCTTGTAATGGGATTGTCTTCTTTACATTTTTTATTTCTATATTTACAGATTGTAATTCTTCTTCCGTTTCATCTTGAGCATACTCATTAGCATTTTTTCTTAATAGTTCTTTGTTTGTTTTTATCTTTCGATAATCTCCTGTTAAAACGATTTTCTTTTCTTTTAGATTATTATTTTCTGCTTTTTGAATTGTTCCACCTTCGTTAGTTGTGCTAGTTTCAAATGAATCAATCTCTGCTTTTTCATTTACAAATAAACCTATGACATTATATTCTTTTGGCACTTCACTGATTTGGATAACATACATATCCCCTTGATTAAACACAACTTTCGTTGGTAGTTCTTTAGCATTCCCTTTTTGTTTAGCTGTAAAAGATAGTTTCGAACTTACATACGTTCCACTTTTTTCTCCTGTTTTAAGATGAATTTGCATTATATTTTTATCTGGATTGTACTCCCACTTTTTTAGATAAATTGTATTATAATTCAATCCAGGTAACGGACGATTAAATTCAGTTTGAACAATAGGATCGTCATTAAACATAAACTCTTTTGATGTTAAACAAATGGTTAAAATGACAACAATCCCTATCATAATGGCATAGTAAATTTTATTTTTATTACTTCCAACTTTAAATGCAGACAAACGAAAACCTCCTTTTATTTAGTGATTGGCAGATTGACTTGGTGGAAATGGTAATAGCTGTCTTGGATCAAAAGAGGTTCCTTGTTTATAGTCATTTCCTCTTCTAGCTTCAAAATGAAGATGTGTTCCAGTTGAGTCTCCTGTATTTCCTTGTATCCCAATCTGTTGTCCTTTTTTTACATCTTGTCCAGTTGATACATTTAATCCATCCATGTGTGCATAACGTGTAAACACTCCGTTAGGATGTTGAATTGTAACCATGTTTCCATACGAACTAGATAAACGAGCATCCACAACTTTTCCATCCCCTACAGCGCTAACAGGTGCTCCACGATACGCCACTAAATCTATCCCTGCATGAATTGTTCCCCAGCGACCGCCATAATCACTTGTAACAACATAATTGATTCCCACGAAGGGAAATTGAAAGTCTCCTTTCATATTTTCATCCACTTTAATGTCTCCTGTTCCTGTTCCTCCACCTTCTACAACCTCACATTGCATTGCTCCACCTAACTCTTGAGCAATTTTTGTAACAGTTGGAACCCAATATTTATTAAGCCCACCAGGATCATTGTCTGCTCCTATTGGTGCATACTTCCCACCGATTTGATCAATTGTTGTTAGTCCTTGTGAGATATAAAGTCTATTTAAGTTCCCTGCCATATATACAAGCCCTTCCTCCAAACTTGAGAAGATCTGTAAGGTTTGCCAGTTTGTTTTTGGGTCCATTAATCCGCCAGGATTATTTTTATTAACGACTGCATTTGACTTCCCGTACCCCGTTTCATGAAGTGCAATTGCTGCTAATAGTACTGGATCAATCTTTGCTGATTCAGCTGCTTTCATAAATCCATCTGCATGATTCGCAAACGCTCCAGATTGATTTATTTTCGCATCAAACTTCGTACGATCGACCTGTCCTGTTAATTTACAACCAGCCCCTATAATTAATCCAGAACCCCCTCCACTTCCACTGGAGGACTTATGAGAACCAGATATGGATATTGCTGATATGGCCCCAATAAAAAGGACTCCTAGTATTAAAACACCAGGAATCCCAAGCCATAAAAGAATCTTTTTAATTATTATTTTTTTAATATCCATGCATTATAAACCACCTTCAAAGAGGTTTATTTCATCTTCGGAAGCTTCTACTGTCATTGTTAAGTTCTGCACACCTTTAATGGCTAAAACACATTCTCCTTGCTGTAATAATGGAATTTGCCTTAACTCACTTTCGGATAACTGACCTTGGAAAATGTACCTTAGCGTATCTAATGAGTTCGCATCTTGCTGTAAGACAAACTTATATTGGGTTAGTTCAAATAGTGTTTTAATTTTAATTGCTACCTCATTATCCTTTGCATCTGACACAAAATCTCGAACTGATTGTGAAGCAAAAAGAAGCCCACCAAAATACTTACGGGCTTCACGCGCGAATTCCAGTATAAAGTCTACCGCAATTGGGTTACTCGTATTAATCGTTAAATGTGATTCATCTAAAATAACTAACAAACGTTTTATAAGATCAAAGTCAAAGCCATCTTTATATATTCCTTTACGTTGTGGTTCACCAATTTGAATTAGGTGATCCCAAATTAAACTAAATGCATTATACATCTGGGCATTAAAAACTTTTTTCTCCAGACTACGTAATGATTTTACAGAGAAGAATACAACTTGTTCATTTGTTAGGTCTTCTAATGTTGTATGTCCATTAAATAGATGACCATATCCATTTACAATATCATCAAGGGCTAATTCAATTTTCTCTAGCCTAGCTGATCTAGAAAGGGATAATCCAGGGTTAATAATTCTCTCTTCCACATTCGAGTACAGCTCTTTCTTTACATATTCGAGTAATTCTAAAAAGATAGGATACTCTTCATTTTTCAAGTTAGTTACACCTGTAGTTTTTATTTTTTCTAAGAATCCTAATGATTCATAGAACTCTCTAAGTACTTTTTTATACTCCTGGATATCCGCATCTGTAACTTGTGGAGATAACAGACAATAAAAAGTAGCTGCCTTAGAAAGATGTTGTAAGAAAGAATGTGTCTCTATTTCTTCCATTGTTTTTTTATCTTCATCGTCTATCCTTGAACGATAAATTTGCAATGGGTTAATTAAACCTTGTGTACCATCAAGTGCTACCATTTGTCCGTTTACTTCTTTAATTAATGTTTCAAATTCTCCTGTTACATCAAACCCCCTAATAAAGTTATTTCTAATTTTATTATCTAAAAACAACTTTTTCAGAAGTGTACTTTTTCCTGAACCCATTTCTCCAATGAGTACACCGTTATAGTATCTACGTTGCTTATCTTTATGAAACAAATCAAATAACACGCTACCACCCGTAAATGTAGTCCCTAGATAAGATCCTCGCGGATCACGTAATTGCGCATAATGAAAGGGAAGCCCAGCAGCTAATGTAAGCCCAGGCATTCCCTTTCCTTCTCTCTTATTTGCGTATGTAATTTGTTCTTCATACGGGCTAAACAAAGCTTTCCACTCATGCTCTTGCTCATTTAAAAGTACAGTCCCCTTGAAGCTTTGTGCCTCTAGCTCCGTTAAAACGTCTCCAACGCTCTTTTCTAATTCTAAAGTCGTTTTTCCATGAACGTATAAACGAACATGAACTAACTTAATGACTTCCCCCAATTGTGATATTTGGTGATATAGTTTGGTTAACTCATCATGTTTTTGAACGGCATCTAGTTGAGCAATCCCTTGTTTTTCATTACTAAAACGCATTTTTTGTTCTAACATGGACTTATTAATATTGGTTACGGTCTCACTTCTCTCCATTGTTGAAACATCTGTAACCACTATAACGTTCTTCATTGTAGTAATCGTCTTCATCCACTTTGCATCTACATTAGTAGGATAGTCAACAATGTGAATACAAGCTTCATAACCGTCTCCTTTTCTTACAAAGTTATCACCAAATCTTAAACCGCCTTTCGGTTGAATCTTTGCAAGAAATTCTAAATCATGTTTCTGTTTTTGCTTATTTTCATCTCGATCCCCCTTCTTTTTCTTTCTATCTAACATTGGAATGATATTAGCCAATTCAAACGCCATGATTAGTCCTCCTTACAATTTAGAATTTTGGTTATTTAGTACACACAGCACATCTATTTTCTTTTCTTTTGTGATTCTTACTAATGGAAAGGAATTTTTAAAATGGTTCTCTGCCATTCTACGTCTTTCTGATAATTGTTCTTTATTACTACCATAGATAAATAGGAAAAACTCTCTATCCGTTCTCTTTTCTTCTAAAAAGTTCAATTCAAATAATTTACGATCAATATATTTGTGATTAATAGGATCTTGCGTTTCTTCCCTTTTTTTCCTCCAATATTCTTGTTGGATAGATGTATTAGAAGGGAAATTTAAAGATACTTCTTTATAATCATACGCATAACTCCGCATGAACCTAACCCTTTGATAAATCATCATCATTTCATCCGATTCATTTAGCGTATTTAAATCAGTAGTTGTAATTTGTAAAATATCCATGACTCCATTTTTTAGAACAATATGATTCCCCTCATACCGTACAAAAGGAAGCATGCTTATCGTTTGGTTTGGCACTCTAACCTTTGGTTTTTTTTCTATTTTTTCTTTCTTTATATTCTTTTTCGGTTTCTTTTCTTTCTTTTTTCTAGAAAAAAAACCAGATTTCTCTGGTTTTTCTTCATCTGTTATTACAGGTACAACTATTGTTGGAACACCTGCAGCATCATTTAATTTTGGCTCCGTACTCATTTCTCTTTTCCTCCTTATTCTCATTTGAGTATTTAGATTCATTTTCTATCGCATTCGCATCAATAGGATGATAAGTAGTTTTATTACGCTTAATTAAAAAATATAAAGCAACATAATTTCGTTTTCCTGGATTCGTAGAAGAACTCATAACCATAAAAAGTAAAGCACCAAACCCTACTATATAGTAGGGAATGGTAAACCAATTGTGGACAAATTCACTTCCAACATTTAATAGGAACAATGTTCCTACGCCGATGATGGATAGATCCTTTGCATACAATGAGAAAATTAATTTAATCGGTGATTTTATCTCTTTAGGGATCTCATAGCTCAATTACATCTTCACCTTTCTATTATTTAGTACTTACATATCTTCATGAACGCTAAACTTTTGTTCAGCATTATCATCCAAACGCTCACTTTGTAATACAGTCTGTTTATTATTTTCTTGTAAGACACCTCCTGTTTCTTGCTTCACATGATTTCTTTGAATTACCTCTGTCTCTTGTACAATCTCAGTCTTTTGAATAACCTTATTTTCTTGCTGAACGACTTTCTTTTGACTCACTGTTGGTGCTGAACCCTGTACACTTGGTGCTGGCTGGCTCACTGTTGGCGCTGAACCTTGTACTCCCGGTGCTGGCTGACTCACTGTTGGTGTTGTGCGCTGTAGCGCTGGTGCGGATTGACCCATCACTGGCGCTGAACCTTGTACACTCGGTGCTGGCTGACTCACTGTTGGCGCTGAACCCTGTACACTCGGTGCTGGTTGACTCACTGTTGGCGCTGAACCCTGTACACTCGGTGCTGGTTGACTCACTGTTGGCGCTGAACCCTGTACACTCGGTGCGGATTGACCCATCACTGGCGCTGAACCTTGTACACTCGGTGCTGGTTGACCTACTGTCGGTGTTGTGCGCTGTAGCGCTGGTGCGGATTGACCCATCACTGGCGCTGAACCTTGTACACTTGGTGCTGGTTGGCTCACTGTCGGTGCTGAACCCTGTATATTTGGTGCTGGTTGACTCACTGTCGGTGTTGTGCGCTGTAGCGCTGGTGCGGATTGACCCATCACTGGCGCTGAGCCTTGTACTGTTGGTGCTGAACCTTGTACACTTGGTGCTGGTTGGCTCACTGTCGGTGCTGAACCCTGTATACTTGGTGCTGGTTGACTCACTGTCGGTGTTGTGCGCTGTAGCGTTGGTGCGGATTGACCCATCACTGGCGCTGAGCCTTGTACTGTTGGTGCTGAACCTTGTACACTTGGTGCTGGTTGGCTCACTGTCGGTACTGAACCCTGTACACTTGGTGCTGGTTGACTCACTGTCGGTGCTGAAGCTTGCACACTCGGCGCTGGTTGGCTCACTGTTGGTGCTGAACCCTGTACCTTTGGTGTTGGTTGACTCATTGTTGGCACTGAACCTTGTACACTTGGTGCTGGTTGGCTCACTGTCGGTGCTGAACCCTGTACACTTGGTGCTGGTTGGCTCACTGTCGGTGTTGTGCGCTGTAGCGCTGGTGCGGATTGACCCATCACTGGCGCTGAGCCTTGTACCGCTGGGGCTGGTTGACTCACCGTTGGCACTGAACCTTGTACCGCTGGTGCGGATTGACTAGGCGCTGCCTGTATTTTTGGTTGGTTTACTACTGGCCCGTTTACAGCTCCTTGTCCCGTTGCTGGAATTGCTGGTTGTGATGGAGTTGCTTCTGATCCGTTCACAGCTCCTTGTCCCGTTGCTGGAATCGCTGGTTGTGATCCATTTGCTTTTGGTCCATTCGCAGCTCCTTGTCCTGGAATCGCTGGTTGTGATGTAGTTGCTTCTGATCCGTTCACAGCCCCTTGTCCCGTCGCTGGAATCACTGGTTGTGATCCATTTACTTTTGGCCCGTTCACAGCTCCTTGTTCTGTCGCTGGAATCGCTGGTTGTGATGGAGTTGCTTCTGATCCGTTCACAGCCCCTTGTCCCGTCGCTGGAATCGCTGGTTGTGATCCATTTGCTTTTGGTCCACTCACAGCCCCTTGTCCCGTTGCTGGAATTGCTGATTGTGATCCATTTGCTTTTGGTCCGTTCACAGCTCCTTGTCCTGTTCCTGGAATCGCTGATTGTGATCCATTTACTTTTGGTCCGTTGGCAGCTCCTTGTCCTGTTCCTGGAATCGCTGGTTGTGATCCATTTGCTTTTGGCCCGTTCACAGCTCCTTGTTCTGTTCCTGGAATCGCTGGTTGTGATCCATTTGCTTTTGGTCCGTTCATTGCAGACTGTTCCACTCCCGCTTTTGGTCCTGCTGGATGTGGTCCTATCGGTCCATCATATTGATTTTCCATTGGAGTAATCTTACTTTCTGCTTTTTCTCCGTTCATTGTGGACTGCCCCACTCCTGCTTTTGCTCCTGCTGGATGTGGTCCTATCGGTCCGTCATATTGGTTTTTCATTGGTGTAATCTTATCAATTGATTTTTCACCGTTCTTTGCAGGTTTCTTAACCCCTGCCTTTGATCCTGCTGATTTTGGACCTATATTTGATTTAACCGGTATTGGTAATGGAATATTAGACTTCCCTCCATCAAATAACGATTCCTCATTTGTTGAAAAGCCACCAGGATTAACGTTGGAACCATTCTTTCCTTTTACGTCTTTATTATTTCCGCTGCCGATTGAAGATGTACCTGGTATTGCTTCTGCACCACCTCGACCTTTTGGGTTTGTCTTATCTTTCTCTTCTGAATCTTCAGGGCTATCAATAGCACCCCCATCGTCAGAAGGTGGAGGACCGTCATCTCCATCCTCACCAGTATCATCATTACCATTTTTCATATCAAAGTTGTTTAAATCATTATCTCCAACACCTGGCATCCGTGGACCTGCTGGTTCTTCTTTCCCTCTCAGCTTATTAATCATACCTGCTGTTCCTGTTGCCCCTTTTTTCACCATTTTCCCTGTCGCTTTTGCAACGTCAAATCCAGCTTTGGCAGCCATTGCACCTGCCATCATAGTCTTCCAGCCACTTTGTAAACCTGCATCAATACCAAGTATACGTTCAACAATATTTGGCCCATCTATAACAGCCCAAGAGCCAGCAAGAAGGAGTAGTGCATTTCCCCAACCCATAAAGCCAAAATCTTTTGTAGCTAGCCACCCTATATAAAGGGAATATATTTTTAAAAGTAACGCCATACAAAAAATGACTGCATAGCAGCTAAAAATTTCATTTATTATCTTTTTTAACCTTTGACCACTGCTAATATCAGTTGCGGCTACTAGTGCTCCGAATATATTATGAAAAGCCAATTCATAGATAATCCGTCCCACTTTCACTATGCTAATTAATAAAGCAAATGCAGTCACAATAAGCGAGATTAATACCGATCCCCAATTTATGCTCCATCTATAGTAAGCCTCTTTAAATACATCAAACCAACCGTTATCTAGATCTTCTGTTTTAAGCTTATTATCATATGAAAGAACTAATCTACTATTTAGAGCATCTTCTCCTTCATCCCTAGCATCTTTCATATTTACTGTTTCATTAAAATCAATATATTTAATATTTTCTTCCGAGACACCATTAATTCTTTTTTCATTCGGCTTCGGCAATTGAAAATTTTCTTTAGCGTAAAAGTTAAGATCTGCTAGATTACTTTTAACAATACTTACACCTATCGAACCTGGTGATGCATGTAAGTCTTTTACACCGGCACTCGCTATTTTATTCAGATTGTCCATTAGAATTGGACCACCTACAAGAAACAATATTGAAAGTAATCCGTTTAATATAACATTCGTTCTTTTTTCTATTTTATTGAACATCAATTGGTAACCAACTGCTATTATGGTAACGGTTAAAAGTGCCCATATTACCATACTCATTCCGTTCCTTAGATCATTAATTCCCGAATACTGAAAGAAATCATTACCTGTAATAACTTGCATTACTACCTTTTCTACAACCTCATTTATATAAAGAAGTACAAATAGAAGTTTCTGACCTAACCAACGAAATATATTACTCGCAATCCCGTTTATATCTAATATATCTTGATATTGAGTTAGTATTTCTTCCTTACTCAATGCATTCACCTCTTTCTATAATCGAATTGAAATATCATTTTTTCTCTTTTGTGCGAATTTACAAGTGAAAAGTATCACTATATAAAAAAGAAGGAGCAGTATAGTAGCTGGTCCTTTCACTGATAAAAACTGTTCGTATATATTAGCTGTCATGAAATCCAGCATAACTGGCATTGCGCCAACCATACCAATAATCATATAAATTGTTTTTGCTTTCCCTTTCTTCTTACGATGCAGATCATCACGCTTTGAGATTTCAAAGTTCATACTTTTAATAACTCGGCCAAACATTTCCCTTGCTGAACCACCTTTTTCATCTTTAATCTTTAAAATTTTATGAAATTGATTCAAAGCTGGGAAATTATATTTTTCAAAGTGTTTTGTATCTAATTTTGCCTCTTCTTCCAATTTAGCTAGTGTTTTATCAATTTCTTTTTGAATAGAAATATCTAAGGTTTTCTTTGTTTCTATTAAGCTATAATATGGATTTTTCCCTGATTGCATAAAGAAAGACATATTCGTTGCATACTTTAATAGCTCATTTAATTGAAATTGATAAACTTTAACTTTCTTATTTGCAACAGTAAAGGCAGAAAACCATATTACTGAACCAAAAGCACCTGCAATTATACTTAAGGGAATATCCTTCAAAATTATGTATACATAGCCCGTATGCATCATAAATAAAAATGCTAACCATCCTACTATTGCCCATCCACTAAATAGCAATCTCGCCTCTTGCCACAATGATGCTTTTTTCTTTTTTGATTTAGCCACTTATATAAACCTCCTTTAATAAAAAAGAACCTATTCGTTAGAATAAGTTCTCAAAATCATTATTTATTTAGTGCCTTCTTAATTGAATGACTAAAGCGTCCTTTTTCAAAAGGCTTTGTACTTCCACTAAAAATAGCCCCTGAACCAGCAACTTCTTTCCCATCCTTAAAAGCTAAATATCTACTATTTGGTTCTGTTATACCTATACTTTCTAACTCATCCCTCGTTTTACTTGCCACATAAGAACTCCAATTTAAATCTTTTGGTGCATCTTCCCAAGAAAAGAGATACACTTTTTTTCCTAATTCCTTTGCATCATAATCTAAAACCTGTTTTGCATTTGTATTTTGAAGATCTTTTTGATCCGCCATCATTACAAATACAGGTTCTCCTTTTTTAACTAATTTCATTAATTCATCATATGAAACGTCCACTACACCAGTACTAATAGAGTTCTCATTCTTATTAGATTTACTACCTGTTCCATCGGTATTTTTAGAACAGCCACTTACAACCATTATAGATAGAATTACGAGTGCAATAATCCAATTTGATTTCATGATTTTCAACTCAATCACTCCAACTGTATATTTATAAATCCATATAAGTATAGTTTACTAAATTTACAGCTGCATATACTAGACTTATTCTCATTTAATTGCAGCAAAGAATTGATTTACTGCCTCTTTAGGGTGGTATCCTACTAATCTATTTACCTCTTTACCATCCTTAAAATGAATTAATGTAGGCGTTCCTTTTAGGTCATAATCATGCCATCCTTCTTGAAACTCATAAGCATTATATAAACTAAACTTCGTATTATCATATTTTTTTACTGCATCCTTTAAGTTAGGCTCGAGCGCCTCACAATATGAGCATACTGGACTAAAAAAATAAACCACTTCATTCTGCCCATTTTTTTTATTTTCCTTCAATTGCTCAGGCAAAATTATATTTTGGTAAAACGGATCGTTCTCTATTTGTTCTAAAGTTTGCATAGACACTTGTTTATTTCCATATGGACTTACTTTTTGTTTTTGTGCATTTTTATATGTATCAAAAGCCATAAAAGCACCAAAAACTACAATAATAGCTGATAACATGAAGACCAATCTTTTCATCATTTATCCCACCTAAATTATTTGATATTAACATGTTATCAGCTTTTTTCATCCCAATCCTATCAACAAACTTTCAGGATAATTTCATAAAACTTGCAAGAAACTCCTATTTTTCTGCTTTCTCCTTAAATACATCTGGTAGCAAATGATAGAGCTTAGCATCTCTCAACAACTTTATCGTCCGTTCTGAAATGGGTTGTATCTTTTCAATTGTTTCATACTCTTCTAATTCTGGATTCCATTCATTTTCTCTCTGGTATATATGTCGATATACAAGGCCTTTCTCATTATATTCTATGAACTCCACGAATTCCTTTATCTCACGTACAACGCTACCATTTACATTTTCTTTGCTCATTTGGATTCCATATGGTAATAATTCCACAATATCCCTTGCAATTGTAAGATCATCCGATTTAGCATACGATGGGGCTTGTTTCATCATTGGAATATATCGACTTGGAATAGCTGCTGCACTCTTGGCATGGAGAGTTGTAATGATAGAATGACTCGTTTTTACACTATCTAATACTCCAGCAGCCTCAACGCCACGAGTTTCTGAAATTAAAATCCAATCTGGGTTATTACGTAGACCAGCTTTATTTAAATCCCATATATCTATCTTTTTTTCCCTATCATCACCAGTTAGGGTTATTAAACTACTAATGTCTTTATGTGGATACAATTCTTTCAAGTGACTATCTGGTGTATCCTCAATTAAAAAAATCGCATCATCATCATTCATAAATCCTACCAATAGCTTTTGTAATTCTGTTTTCCCCGTACCCGTTGCACCACTAATTGTGACATTACCCCTTGCCTTCATTAATAATTCTAAGAGTACTGCTACATCCTTATTAACTAGTCCTGATAAATCAGGAATTGCTAAATGTGGTTTACTCACACGTATAGCGAATGTACCACCGTTCGCACAAACTGGATGTATTGCATTCACTCGCAAATTCCCAAAGGCAGTATCTAATATTGGATTACTTTCTGTAAATTCATCACCTTGAATATCAGCAATTTGTTTTATCAAACTTTTCACTTCTTCTTGCGTTGGTTGCTCTTTAGGTCTATATCTTCCAGTCATTCGATTCTCTATTACTAAGAAAGAACCATTCCATTTCATATCCGTAATATCTTTATCCTTCAGATATGCTTTTAAAAAACTTTCTGCTAAAATTTTTTCTACCCTTTGCTGTTTTTGCATTTGGATATTCATAATTCTCATTTCCCTTCAATTAAAATGTAATGGCATTTGAAATTTGATTCATATAATAGATAAAAATTATCCCTGCAAATCCAGCAACAAAACCTACAGCTAAAAATAATGCGGGCACAGAAAATATATCCATTGCTTCTACCTTTTTATCAACTAGCTCATTAACTTTATTTTCTTGAATACGATCAATAAACATTTCTAACTCTTGTAAAGCTTCTTTCTTTACCCCGTACTCACTAAATTCATAAATAATACTCATAACCATATTTGCTTCACTTGTCCCAACAAAGTCAGCAAATTCTATATAATGCTCCCGATCATTACTCTTTTCTATCTTTTCAACTAATAAATTTAATTGCGCTTGCATCGGTCCTTTTAAATATGGAGCTGTTTCTTTTAATGTTGTATAAACATTCCCGGAAGTACCTAATGAACCTAAAAAATATCTCAAAAACTCTGGAAACAAAAAGGTTTTCTCTATATTGGCATTTGTATTACGCAGCACTAAACTAAAATAGTTATATTTATTGGCAGCTATTACGACTATTGGTAATCCTAAGAAAAATACATATTTTTGTGTGAGCATTACAACTAATGTATAAACCATAAAAATTACTACAGTTAACATCCATTTTGTAATCCGATATGCTTTTTTATTTAAATTAAAGTATTCTAAATACATTTCTAAATGTTTTTCACGCAAAATCTCACCAAACATCTTCTTTCACTCCTTTTAAATCCATAAATAATAAAAGGAAGGGAATTATCCCTTCCTATCTCGCCATTTCCAAACTATTTTTTTCTGTTTCTAATTTCTTTTTAATATTCATATCTATATTCCCTGTTTATATTAATCATCATTTGAAACGTTATCCCAACCATCGCTCGCAACAGTAGCCCACTGATCCCTTACATCAATTTCCTCATATTCTGCAGATGACTCTACTTGAATAAATGCTCCCTCCGCCGTCGGTTTATAACAATCAGATTTTTTTGCTCTTTCTCGCCATAATTCAATTACCGATTTAGGTAAATACTCATTTAATTGACCTACTAGTTCTACTTTTGTTTTTAAAGATAAATAGGAAGCATATACAATGAACGATAAACATTGCTGGAATGTGAATTCATCAAAATGAGTTTCTACAATATTTAAAGCAATATCTGCTCGATCATGAATAAAGTCCCCTAACTCCGTCCTAATCGTGTCTTTTATCTCTAAAATGGCATCTTTCGGCATTAAATCCTTCATTAATACATAACTATCAGTCTCTGATTTTGCAGTATATACGATATTTTCTAAGATAATATTTTCATGTTCTGAAATAATTGGTAAATTCAATACTGACTTTGAATTATCAAAATCTTGACTTAAATACTCGTAACGAGCTTTAGCTGCAGTTTCATTACGATTATAAATTGGCTTTGGTACAATTTTTCCAAACTTATTATCTTGCCTTTTATTTACACGTACGACTACACTTTCACCCTCCTGTAATCGCATTAATTCATCAGGCATTAATAAATAACGTTCTTTTGTACTTTCACTTGTACTCTTATCCGTAGATAAGAATTTACCACTTCGAGTATAGTCTTGAATAGTCTGTTTACCTATTAAGGCAGCATAGTGCTCCGCTGTAGATTTATCCATTGTTAAGATATAAATTTGGTTCGAACAGTTACCAATAATAGTGTCAGCTTCATCCCCATATAAACTCTTAGCTTGTGAATATGCTTGTAAAACTAAATGGAAGCGGAAACCTTTACCAGCACCAACCGTAATCATACCGTCCATACCATCAATGGCTGGCATATTTCCGAATTCATCGAGTAATACCTGTACTTTTCTTTTCATTTTTCCACTTGCACTCATTGTCGCTTTTTCAGCATTGACACGATATGCCTGACTCACAAAAATCGAAGCTAATACATGATTTGACTTGTCATAATCAGGTGTCACCATAAAGATTGCTACTGGCTTATCTCCAAATCCAATCTCTGTTAAATCTAAAGAATTATAAGATGTCAATTTAGCATTTGGTGTTAATGTAAAAATTTGCAGTTTATCCATTGCATTACTGAAAATACCAGAACGTGTATTACCAGCGGCAAAGTTACTCGTAGCATACATCATACGTGCTGGATCATTTTCATCTCGTGCTCGGAAAAACATATCTAGTGCATTTTCCCCTGTTTCCTCATTGTTATCACTTCCTTTTGTCGCAAGGAAGTTGGCTACAGAATACATATTTACTCTTTCTTCTTTTCCAACTTTTAATGAATCTTTAGTAATAGCTAAAATAATTGCGGTTACTAAAGATTTTGCAGAGTTATTCCAGAAGGGATCTTTAGCGTTTGGATCATGATATAAAGAGAAAGCTACGCTATTAGCATACTGTTGAGCCAAAGCAGTGTCGCCTTTTTTATACGCTTCAATGACTAACTGCAGGGGATTAAATCCCATTGATTTTTTCTGTTGCATTAAGTTAAAGATATAAACTTCATAACCCCGTTTTTTCAATGTTTCATAGCTAGCCGCAGCAATTTCACCCTTGGGATCATTAACAATCATGGAATCTTTTTCTTCCGCACGAGAAATTACATCGACTGTTGGAAAAACGTATCGTTCCCCTTTACCTGATCGGGATATACCAATAACTGCTGTATGTACTGGGCCTGTATCTAGCATAAGTTGATATTTCTTTCCTTTTTGGAGAGCAGAAACAATTACACCACTTCCCCCTTTGTACTCTTTGTCGCTTCCTGGTACAACCTTATATTGCTTCAATAATTCTTTTGGATCTTCAAACTCCGCACTACCATGCTGATTCTCATTCATTGTTGCGTAATTTGTTTTCATGCTGTAGCAAAATTTTAATAATCCAAAAATGGTGAGTGCATATGCACCTATATAGAAGGTCATGATGTCACGTTGAAAATTGAAACAATCCTCCCACGAAAGGTGGAATAAATCCATTGCTTGCATATTTTGATTAGCAAATTCTTTAAAGACCACTAATATATTTTGTAAAAATGCTAATAAGAAATTAGCAAAGAAAAAATTAAAAAATAAAACCAAAATACTAATAAGCATTAATACTTTGGTTTCAGCTAATTTATTTATTGACTGTTTCACAAGCGCCCTCCTTTCCTATCTTCTTAATACTGAAACATAATTGGACGTTTCTAGCGTTTGCTCACGATATACATTTACATATTTGTAACGATACTGAATTTCGATAACAGTACCAACAGACTGTTTTCCAGAAACATTAGCACCCTTCTGATCTTTAAAATTCAGCTCATATCCTTTAGAACGTAATCTATTAGCTACCCCTTGAATTTTTGGAGTTACGCCACCTTCTGAATCAACCATTTGCTGAATCTCAGTGGTTACTTTCATAAAAGCATTTTGATGAATAGATTGGATGCTTAAAAACAATTGAAAGGGTAAGAAAATAGATATGAATAAAAGTAATGAAAGAATAAAACCTTTCAGTTCCCCCATGTCACAACTCCTTTCTGCCTCACTAATTAGATACCTTATTTAAAGATAATCTCTGTTCGGCTTGTGAACGGACTTCTTTATCTTCATTTAATTGCTCAATTTTAAATTGAACACTTTCAATCTCATGCGACTTCTCCGTTGGTTTTTCAGCATGATTTAAAAATACATAACTAATTCGAATATCATTACCATGATTCTTTTGAACTTTAATCACTTCTGATACTAAATTAGCGACTAATTCTTTTGGATCTTGTTCAATTTTTTGTGATTCTCTTAATTGACCTACTGCCATTGTTGAAAGTAATGATTTTACTTCTGTAATGGTCCTGGTATTACTGTTTTGATTTAAACCAAATATGGAGGCTGCTAAAATAATACATGCAACACTTACGATTACGAAAAAGTATTTAAATGGCACTGCCATAGTATTTCATCCCCTATCTTTCTAACGCCCCAAAGTACTCTCGTTAGAGCGTTGTTTCACTATTGGCTGTTTGTCCATATTTTTTTCATATTGCTTCACAATTTTAATTAAATTCTCATTAAATTCTTCAGTTCCCGTTACTAAGACTGTTCTATTAGAATGTCGAGGATAGAAAACCATCGGATCTCTACCATCTGGTAAAGAATTGATTTCTACATCCCTAATAGTAATCTCTCCGATTTGAAACGATATTTTCTTTGTCGTATCATCTTCCTTTTTATGAGAAATTATCTTTAGTTGTGTAGGTATATTATTTTTAGTAGGAATCACTATATCCTGGTAATCTTGATCTTTAGGTGCTTTTTGAGCAATATGTTTTAGAAAATCTTCCATTCTTTTACCTACTATTACAGTTGGTACCTTAGCCTTTAGCCCAGGAATTTTCACACTTCCTGGTGGATTGTCAATTGCAATGTTATGAAGTAATAAACCTTCATAACTAACTTTAAATTGCGTGCGATCAATTTTTTCTTGTTCCGAGCGATATAAACGGTTAATAACCAACCTTTGTTCTAATTTTGGGGCATCAGTTAAATTCTTATCCCACATATTATGTTTAATGGCTTCATAAGCTTGTTGAAACCCCTGCTTATTTTTCTGCAAATATTCATTTGTATCTTTTATATCTTCTATTTGATATTCAAAAGTTCTATAGTTTAGGCTTTCCTCTTCCAATGCCTTCTTTATATTCTCATTAGCCTCGATACCAGCTTTATCATTATCTGTCGCTATAATGAATACTTTGTCTTGCAAGGCTTCTTTATTACTTTTTATATCTTCTATTACCTTTCTCCACTTTCTTGATCCTGTAAGAGCATATATACCAACACCAGAATCTATTTCACGAAAGGAATATGCATCTATTGGAGATTCACCAATTACGATATGTGTTGCCTTCTCTGGAATATCTTTAAAATAATCCTTTGCATTTGATTTTGGATTTACTTGTAATTGAATTTCCTTTTTAGCTAAATTCGGATCAATTGTTGACCGTAATAAAATTCTGTCAATCATGCCGTCATCACCATAGATTGGAAGAACAATATTTCTTTTAACCATATCTGGAATGGTGGCATAATTTATCTTTTTGCCCTCATTTTGCATCGTCTTCTTCGAGTAAAAAATATTAGGAGCGATTTCGAACATTTTCTTCACAAGCTTTTCTTGTTCCAAGTCTAAGATAAAGGCTTGTGTCGTGTTTCTGCTCATTCCCCTAAAATTCTCAAGACTCTTATTTTCTGTATTATATTGAATATGCTTTAATAACTTAGTTACCAAATCTATTTCTTTTCTTTGTTCTGGTGTAATCTCAGAATCTTTAACATCTTGTTTCCCTTTCCAATCATTCACCTTTTTGTTTTCTTCATATTCAAATACAATAGATGAACCACACACGTTTTCACGGTTACATTGTAAAAATTGGGGATTATTTTTATAAATAAAGGCTTCGGGTTGTTTACATTCTGGACAAGTGCATAAAAAATAACGCCCGCGATTTTGAGCGTTAACAGCAGCTAAAGCTTCCTCGACATTTTGATATGAATAAGTCATTACTTCTGAACGTGCCACCAAGATTTACCTCCTAAAACCTAGTTTCTGTTCCAGCAGCTATCTCACAAAATTGTTTTTCCTCTTCTGATAAACCTTCACGTTTTGCTTCTTCTTGAAAGAATTCCCTTAATACCTTCTCAACAACCCACTTTTCCACACTTTCGGCATTTACAAAAGTTGAACCATTAAGAAGTACTTCTGTCCATTTATTTTGTAATTTTTGATTAATATTTTCATGGACTTTTAGTGATTCTTGAAAATCAGTTTTAGCACGCCATTCAAATAAATAATCTTGAAATGAATGATATACTGGGTTATTAGCTTGTATTACTTTTAATCTGGAACGATTTATAGAAAAATAATTTGCGGTTACAAAACGAACAAATTTCTCGAAATTTTCTACACTTCCAAACCATTCTTCTTTATTTTTTACAACTTCCTCATAGCTTCCATTTAGTAAATTATAATAATGTACAATATACTCGTAAGAATCAAACATAGAAGATACAATATCCTCAAGTTGTGAGAAAAAACCATTCGAAATCTTTGCATATACGCTTTGGAACAACCTTTCCGATTGTTTTAATGAAAATAAAAAATCTGCCTTTTTCTCAAATAAATCCCGCTTCAAAAAGATAAACGAACGAAATTCTTGATTAAGAAATGCCTGTTTTTCTTCCTTTGCATAATCGCCTAGAATTTTTATATATTGCCTTTTTATATCATCCGTCCATACATCGGTACGCTGAAAGGTATCTTTAATTTGTTGCTCTATTGAGTTCTTATCAGAAAAGGAAATCTTAGAATCCAACAGAAACTTCCCGTTTAAATATAATCCAAATCGTTTTGGCTGAATCTCTTGTGATTTACTCTTTACTTTATGCCGCAATTGAAAAATAATATCCTCAGCTTCTTGTAAAAAGTAGCTTTTTGATTCATCAAGTTCTCTAAAACGTTCACCTTCCGTTGAAAATTTAATAATTATCTCTCTCAAAATCACTCCCTCCTTTACTTTTCACACCCATTAATTAAATTTTTTTGATACATCCATTCTTCTAATGTGAGAAAATCGTAAATATCCTCTTGTAAGTTCTCTTCTTTATCTAAATCCTTAAAATAAGAATTAAATATACTGTCTTTCGCAATTTCTCGTTCTCGGAAGAGAGATTCTTCTACCCCAAACAATCTATTAAATTCAGTATCCACGTATTTTTCAACTAACTCCCTAAAATTCTCTCCTGGCAATAGTGAAAATTTAACTTTACATTGTACACTTAATAAACGTGTTTCCATTTCTTTAATGGTATTCCACTCTGGATATCTGAATGTTACATGTCTATCACCATCTACTAGTAATTCAAAGCTTTTTGTTCCAGTATCTTGAGCAATTAAGAAACTTCTTCTTTTCTCTCTAACGTTCCGAATAAATTCTTGCGCATCTTTATTACTACATAAATGATATGTATATGGTTTCTCTTCTCCATTTGCTTTAATTTCTACAATTTCAATTAGTCCATTTCCCATACTATGATTGGGATAAAAATCAATCTTTAATCCATTTCCTAAACACATAAGTTGGACACCTCCGTTTTTTTTATAAAAAAAATATAAAGAGGTCATATGACCTCTTTATCAACCGAATCCTACTACTTGTCCTGATAACCAAGAAACAATAGCGATTCCAAGATATACAATACAAAATCCTTTTACTACATTGATCATCCAGCCTGTACATTGTTCTTTTCGCTGCGGATCTTTTGAAACCATGTAAATAATACCAATAATAACTAAAATTAAACCTGCTAACGCTGGCGCAACTGGTTTAATTGTGTTTGTAAAATTACCAATCGTTGAAATAAATTCATTCATAGAATTTCCCTACCCTTTTTTTAAGATTTTACTAGTGAACCAATTGAGTCCACATTTGCAAGCATTGTTTCTTGAACTAGCTTCTCGTGTGCTTCATGAAGCCAATCATAGTAATTAATACCCTTTGCTGCCAAAATATTTTTCGCAGCAGTTTCCATTTTTTTAAATGTTGGTGGCTTTTGTACTTTCGGCTTTTTTACCTGTGTTTCTTCTTGAATTGGAGTGTTGTGGTTGTGATATTCCGTCACTCATATCACCTCCTTTCAATATATTCATAAAAAAAGACCGTTTTCCTAAGGAAAATGGCCTTTTACACATAAATTTAGTTATATACCTAAATTAATTACTTTCTTCAATTGATCATACAAACTTAAAGTATCAGTTTTTCTAAACTCAAACAATTTTTCTGCTGAGTGAGCCTTTGTAATCGCATTAATCTTAGGTTGTTGATCATTCTTTACATTCACTTGATGTGGATATGATGCAATTTCTACCGTTGGATCATGTTGCTCTACTACATAAGCATCGTCAACGACACTCCCCACTAAATAGCGTTCGAAATTAAATTTTTGTCCAAATATTAAAGTGGCATCATTTAAGCCCATATTTGCTAACAAAACCTTATTCTCATATGGTTGTTTGGTTTTTAAAGCTGAATCAGATGAAATAGGAAGGTAGTAACGATTTAGATTTGATCTTGATCCATACAAACCTTCCTTACTATTAGAATCTGCATGTAAGAGTGTATCATTGAATTTCTGTCCTGTTTGCTGTTCATAATTCTTTTTAGCTTCTTGATTTACAATGTTCTTAATTTCGTCAGCTGATGGTAACTTTCCTTTACCCTGTTCCATATCTCGCAAATACTTTGTATAAGGAAACGGCTGAATAAATCCTGTTTGTTTTCCGACAAAGAAATAATCAGAAGTCCAATTTAAAGTATAACTACGTTTTGTATCATTTACTAAGCCTTTATCCTTCATATTCTCTAGTTGAAGAGGTAATGCATACTTCGTATACGCATATGGACTTTGATTTTGATATGTACTTCTTAAACTCTTATCAACATCAACAGCGTAATAATAGCTATTCGCTCCATTTTTGCGTTGATACAAGAAAGACTTAGATTTTTGGGAATCAGTGGGTAATTCTACTTCATATTCTATCGTTCCTGGTGAAATATCAAACCATGATTGCGTAGGTAAATTATTATCATCTTTAGCTTTTGAAGTTGCAGCTTGTTTAAATCTTTCGTAGTAATTTTTATTAAAGACTACTTTCGTTTTATCCTTGCTCATATCAATTGCTTTCTTTTTACCTACAATTAGATTGCCACCCTTTTCACCAGATGCCCCATTGCCAGTGATATTTTGTAAATCTTTAGTGCCAGTTACATTGAACATTTTTTCAAAACTTGGATCTACTAAAAGTCGGAGGCTTTCACCATAATGTTTAACTAAATCAAATACTTTTTTATATGGTTCGGACCAAACGGCTGTTGTATCCTTATAGACCCAATCAAAGCAATCACTACCTTGTTGATCTTTACACATATAATTTTCACTGTAATGATTCGTATATTCATAATAAGAATCATATTGTATATTCTTATTTTGTAGGTTTTTCAAATCTAATAAAAGTGCCATCGGTTTATCACTTTGCTCTGAAAAAACACCATTTGCACTTATACGATTTAAGACATTTCTAACCGAATAATGCTTACCTGTAATTTCAAAATTACTACTTGCATATATTTGACTCGGTTTAGATGGATCTACACGTCTAAGCTCCCATAAATAATCACCTTTTGTCATTCCTTCTGTTGAGCCTTCCATTTCTACAACCCTAGTTGGGTCAGAGAGAGAACTCTTATACGTAAAAGTAAAACTCAAGTTGTTTTCTGGAGCTTTCCCTTTATATTGCTGGTTTAAAGGCGCAGCAACATAAGGATTATTTTGTGAATCCTTAAATACTCCTTTATTTTCTGAGGTATAACTATAATCTGAGCCAATCTTAATCTTATGATGATCTTCTCTTAAAATTTTATTAGACTTAGCATCTACATGCTTTATATCCACTTTAATAGAGCAAGTTTGGTCTAAGTTTACAATTGAACCATCCGGACAAGTTTTTTGACCAATTTTATAGGATAATGTAGCTGGTTGACCGCCAAATATCCAATACGCACTACCAGCCCATCTTGTTTGCCCAGCTTCTTCTGGAGAACTTACTCCATACCATACAACAGTATTCGCTTCATTTTGCGCGACCCTTTGATATTTATCATTTCTAGTAAAGTATCTTCCACCAGACCAACCTGTTTGACGGGGATAATGCCTTCTTGCTACTTCATCATTCGCCATAAATAAGGTTGCTGCATTTAAACCAGAATCTAACGAAATTTTACCAAGACTGAAATCTAAATCACTAAATTGAAATGGTACTTTTAAATAGTCCCAAACAACATTATTTTCTACCTTTTTAATAATCCTTAGATTCCATGAATCTTCTGTAGTTCCATTAGGAAATAGTTCGTTTAAAGGGATATGCGCAACAAATCCTACATTATGATAATACATGTTACACTCATCGTTACTTTTGTTATAAGTACCTTGTGGACATGCATTATAAACTTCCCCTGTACTGTTTTGCCGGTTGTACTCCAAGTCCTTAGAGGCATCTAAGTCCGTCATTTCAGCTTGATAAATGTAACTTTTACCTGTTCTCTCATTTATCGCCCATAAATACGTTTCTTGATTGGAAGCATTATGCTCATGATACCCTACTAGCGCACTCCAACCTGTAAATTCTAAATAAGGTTGTGTTCCTCGGCCATAATCTCTATTTGTGATTTGCCATCTAGGTTTTCCATCCACACCACTATAAACATCGTATACTAGCTTTTTACCACTGTTCCAATCTTGCTTTTTCCCTCCAACTTCGCCAGGCGAAACGTTATGAGAAGGATAGGGCGAATATGCCGCCCCATATGTAGGGTTGCTAAAAAAACTTAAAGCAAAAAGAAACGAAAAACCAATTACCATTAGCCAATGTTTTACTTTCATGTTTCGTTTCACATCCTATATTAAAACAACTAATTACTTACCAGCCGTTGGAATCGCTTTGAATACATTGTTTACCATATTACTCATTCCTGTACCAATTTGATTTAATAATGGTTGGATCACACCTGTTGCAAATCCTACGCATAATCCAAAGATTACAAGACATACTACAATGATTAAAATAGCTCCTTTTTGTTCACCCACTTCTTTTCACCTCCTTTAAATTCATTTCTGCTATTTCCTACTTACCAGCCGTTGGAATCGCTTTAAACACATTGTTTACCATGTTGTTCATTCCTGTACCAATTTGACTTAATAATGGTTGAATCACACCTGTTGCAAATCCTACGCATAATCCAAAGATTACAAGACATACTACAATAATTAAAATAGCTCCTTTTTGTTCACCCACTCTTTTCACCCCCCTCTTAACAATTCAATAAAAAAACATCCGTAATGGATGCAAAAAACTCACACTGGATGTATTACTTTACTAGTCCTACACCTCTTTCAATTAACGATTAAATATCTTGCATAAATGTTTATTATCCATCGCTAAATAAAAAATCATTAATTCAAAAAAGAATAAAACTAATGTTTTATTCAATTACTAAGATAGAGAGGATAAAAACCGAACCTAGTAAAACCATTAAAAGTAATAGTCCAAATCCCCCATATAAGTAGTCGCAAACTAGTGCGATCCAGAACCCAAGTGCCCTCTCTTATGGTTACACTTTTCGAAACATCTTTTACCTATACACGGCTCGTCATTGATAAGGGAGGTAGACGCTTCTCCACATATGTTTTGCTTCTGGTAATATCATATCGCCAATCCCAATCTCCTCCCTGCCAAGAAACTTTCAAGATACTTTCATAAAACTCCCAAATTCTTTTGCTTTAAAAAAGCATAAAAAAAGACTAGGATTTTTTTATCCTAGTCTTTTTGAATAATTATCTTCTAAAAAGGTCCTTCAGTCTTCTTAAACCATTTTGAAGGGATCTTCTAAATGTTGGACTAACTCCAGCCGCAGCACCAACACCTACAGCTCCAGCTGCCGCAACTCCACCAGCTACCGCAATTGGCGATAAGCCACCTTGTTCATCTTTTACCTCAGAATTTTTGTCTTTTTTCTTAGAGGCTTTATCTTTATCCGTACCTTTTTTCTCTTCTTTTTTATCCTCTGGTTTTGCTTCTTCTTGTTTTACTTCTTCTTGTTTATTCTCTTCTTTCTTCTCTTCATTCTGCTTATCTTCTTGTTTGACTTGTTCATCTGAAGTATATAATTTTTCTTTGTCACCTTTATTATCTGCAAGATCTTTAAGAGTCGTATTCACAGATAAAGCAACATCATCTTCTTTATTCTTCATTGGAACAACTACACCATTATTCTCTACAAATTTAATTTCACCTTTGGCAATACTTTCAACTTTAGGTTTATTGTCTTGTTTAGGTAAATCTACTGGATTTGAAGTTTCCTTTTTATCCTCTACTACTACATATTTAGCTTCTGGAACTACTTCTTGTTTAGGAATAAAGAAGTTTGGTTTTGTAGTAGGTTTTTCTGTTGGCTTTTCTGACTCTTTATTGCCATCTGGTTTTTCTGTTGGTTTATCTGGAATTTTATTACCATCTGGCTTCGGCTCTGGTTTCGGCTCTGGTTTTGGTTCTGGCTTCGGCTCTGGCTTCGGCTCTGGTTTTGGCTCTGGTTTTGGTTCTGGCTTCGGCTCTGGTTTCGGCTCTGGTTTTGGCTCTGGTTTTGGTTCTGGCTTCGGCTCTGGTTTTGGTTCTGGCTTCGGCTCTGGTTTCGGCTCTGGTTTTTCAGATTTAACTACTTTAATCTTCAATTTATAGTTCCCTTTGAACGGCTCCATAACTAGAATTTCTTGTCCATCAAATACTTCTCCAGTATACGGTCCAATTAAAATTACATCTCCCTTTGAAGAAATATAGCCTTCAACATAATAATTTAAATCGCCTTTGGGACGTGCAGGATTATCAAATGTGCTATTAGGCGTAATCACAATTTCATCATATCCTGGTTCATCTGGTGTATACCATGCTAACGCCTTTGTTGGGCTGCAAATCATTGTAGTGGATAAAGCAATACCAATTGTCATAATACCAGCAGCTGTTTTTTTAGTAGTAGTCTTTTTAAACATGTGTGTAATCTATCACTAAACACTCAAATTGTTGAGTTATCCTAATTTAGTAATAGCTTCCTCCCTATATATAGCACTAGGATAATGCTCAATATCAACTAATTATTATTTAACCATATTAAAATATAACATTTTATATGGTAGTTGACTATTCGAAATTTAACTTTTTAGTCGATATCAATCAGCTCTTCTCTTGCTAAGCCAAGTGCATATGCTAAAGTCATCAATGCCCGATTTCTTATCCTATGAAATTGGGATTCTGAAATATGAAATTGATTACAAAGCTGCACTACACTTTTATCTTTCTTAATATAGTAATGAATAACCAATTGCCTTTGGGTTAATTCCAAACGACTAACTTTACGTAATAGAGAAGTAGTAAACTCACATGCCTCAACATTTTTAAGAGCCGTACTTTCTGTAGAAGAATGAAACATGTTGTTTACTGTAGTTGATTCGTTCAAAGTGTACGATGCTGTAATCTTTGGTTGTTGTTTCTCTTCCAATGACCAAACATACAAATGATACTTTTTGAATTCTTTAAGAACAAGTTTAATAATTTTCTTTTCCTGTTTTTTAGTCGGTTCAACCAGCAATACCAACCAAATCACCTCCTACAATTTCACTTAAAGTAAAATTCTTAAGTTTAAAATGTTTTGAAATTTATATATGAAAATTGTTAACTAAATATTAGGAATTTTAGAAATAAGCAAATCCTATAGTACTTTTTTATCTTTTAGTGCAATTTTGTTTATAATATAAGAAGAATTACTTAAACAAAATATAAATGGTTTTATATTTTGGGATCATTTTCGTCTGTTAAAGCAGTAAAATACTTTGGAAGAAATAATTTTTCAATCGGAACTCCATAAAATTCTGAAATTCGTTCAGCTCTAGAGAGTGTTGTACTTTTACTCCCAATCTCAATCTCTCTTAGAACGCCTAATGATAAATTTAATTCCTTTGATACTTCTGCTAGAGAAAGATTTTTGGATTTGCGAATATTTCGCATGGTAATTCGAGTAGAAATATTATCCATATTCTCACCCCCTGAAAATATTGTATAGCTCTAAAAGATTAAAGTCAACTCTTAAAGATTAAAAATTATACTTTAAGTAAAAAAAGAAAGGTGTTTGATTATATGAACCAAGAAGTTTTAGGAAAAAACATAAGAAAATTAAGAGCAATTAAGGGCGTTAATCAAACTGAATTTGCTAAAGCAATGTCGGTTTCTGTTAGTGCTGTCTCCAGCTGGGAAAAGGGAGAGAAGAAGCCAAGACTAAATAAAATCTCTCAAATTGCTTCTTACTTCAATGTAACAGAGGCATATTTACTTACACATAATATTCGTGACGAGGATTTACGGAATGAAACTGGGGAAGAACCTATTGAACGTTTAGCTCGTCTTCTATATGACCGATTTATGAGCGTCCCAGATAAATATAAACCCGAGGTAGAACGTGAGTTAATTCGTTATGCTGATCTTTTAAAATTAGAAGCTAATTTAAAAAATGAAAATAATACAGACGATTAAGGGTTAGATATGAAAGGTAATTACGAGTCACTTAAGTTATCTAGATTTTCATATTTTTCTATGACATCTAGTAATTCTATAAATGTTTCTAATGTATCGGAGTTGGTATATTCCTTGCATTCTTTTACTATATCTACAAAAAAAGTTTGTTCCATAAGAGTTCCTACTTTCTAAATACTTTTTAAATGTATATTAAGATTTTTTAATATTGTTTTTAAAAAAATTTTAATCATATTAACCACATATAACAACATGAATATAACATATTCTACCACGGGATAGAACGTCTGTTCTACTTTTAAGCTCAAACAGGTTTCAAACCGTTACCATTTGCGCACCAAAGGTTTAGTTTGAGAACGTTCTATCCAAATATATTCCATCCTTATTATTACTTCAAGTATAATGTTCGAAGATTCGAAAGGATGGTGTATATGGCGACGGTAGGAGAGCATTTAATGTATTTTCGCAAAAAACGGGGATTAACACAATATGAAATCGCAAGTTACCTTAATGTCGCTCGTCCAACATACACAAATTGGGAAGCAAATAGGACTGAACCCGATCTCTCAACTTTAATAAAGATTTCAGATTATCTTGGTATATCACTTGATACATTAGTTGGGAGAAAATGTGATACAGATGTACAACTTGAAGAAATAAAAGACAAAATTAGTACTTTACCATTAGAAAAACAAAAAATTATTCTTGACTCACTGCTTGATTATACAGACTTAGTAAAAAAACATTTCATAGAATAACATGAATTCTTTTCCAATGACAACTTTTATATTCCAGTTTCGTTTTATTTTATATAGCAATGTTTTCTTATTTCGAATTTAATATTTTCCTTATATGTGAAGGGAAATAGGTTAGTAATTATACATAAAATTTTTAAAAATAAAAGGCTTGAGGAATTTCTCCCTCAAGCCTTTTATTTTAATTATAATTTGTTTTTAGTGTATAAAAATTCCAAAATTTCAGAACTATAGTTCTTCTTTATGGTATAATTATTTATATGAAATTATTACTATTCTCCAAAAGTATACAACATACACTTTAAGTATATTGAAATTATTGGGAAAACGTTATAGAATAAAAAGTAATTACAGATAAATAATCTAAAGAAACACATTTATATAATAAAAAATCACAAAAAAATAAAACTCCACCTCAGTTTTTAATTGATCTAGGTCGGCAAACTTTGAATCAATTAAAAACTCCCATTAGCAGAGTTTTAATCACAAAATTATTTATGACTAAATTATATCATAAGTTATAAAGGTTTGTGAATACAAAACTCTCTAATTCTCTTATATTTAGGTGGGAAATTTAGGGAGGCTTTTTCATGTTTACAAACAATGATTTTGATATCAATGAACTTACAAATATAAAATTAGATACCACAAGCAACATATCATCAAAGTTCCTCATGCGTGGAGTAAAAATGTTTGATGAAACACGCCATTATCTACTTAAAAATAACAAGCTAGGCAAATATGCACTTCCTTCATCAGCCTTAGCAACCTATATTTACTTACATTTTTATGTAAATGATGTAGGTTTATTACCTCGTGATTTTAAATTATCTATTATTTCCAATACTTCTGGTATTGCATATACGACTGTACATACAGGATTTCAAGCATTATTAGAATCTGGAATGGTTCGAGAAGTTTTTATTAACGGAATCTCAATTTATGAAATTTGTAACTACGCTAGATTAAACCGTACATATAAAGAAACAACTAAACAAGACATTGGAAAGCTCTCTTATTTCCGAATTCCTAACCATTTACTAGATTCTAAAGTTTTAAAACAATTAGTTTCTCACCGTGACTCAAAAGGTATTCTATTACTTTTAGACTTATGTAATACATTTACTAGAAAAATAGGTCTAGAGAATAAAAATCAAATTGAAAAATTCATTACACAACGCACGATGAGTTACCTAAAAGAAAAACTAGGACGTAATGCTAAAAAAGTACGTGAATACTTAAATATTATTAGACTTATTTTCCCTTTTACAGCTTCAAATACAGAAGTGCGTAAACCTAATATGGGTAGGCTTACTCGTATCAAAGAGTATGTTGAACAAATTTTTATCACAAAATTTAACGTTCACATTTCTGCTGAATGTGTAATTGAATCACAAAATAAAGTTTTAAGACAACAAGAAGCACATATGAGAAAAGAAGCAAAGGATCGCTTGAAGTCTTTAAAATTAGCATTGTCTATGAAAGAAGACAATGATCTTATTGTTGCATTTAAAAATGAAATCTCCACAATTGCTCAATTTCTAAAACATACAAAAGATATTAAGAGATTTATGACATATACAATGACATATGCGTTAGATGAGCTAGAGAATTTTGTGAAATCTGGTAACAAAGTAAGCGTTTTGGGAGCGTTTATGCGTGCTAAATTCCGTGAATCTATTCTGTCCTGGAGGACTAAATATATACCAGATGATTCTTATAGCGATATGAGGCATGATCTAGTGCTGGCTCTAACAACTAATAATATTCCTGTACCAGATGCCTTAAAGGCATAAAAAAAATTAAAAATCTACTTTATTTCAGCCTTATGCTTTATTTTTTAAAATAAAGCATAAGGCTATTAGTCATGGAAAACTATAAATGAAACAAAAAAGAACACCAGGAAAAGTAAGTTTTAAACATCAACTCTCCTATTCTTGTGTTCTTTTTCTATTTTCTCTATTACGATTCAAGACTTGTGTATATGTGATAATACGATAGAAAACTTGTTGAATTGTTAATTATTGAATAGTCTTCTTGTTAATTGTTAATTATTTAGTAGACTTCTTGTTAAATTGTTTATTCTACATTTAAATATTTTTAATAATTCTTTTACACTTAGAGCCTCAAGGCTTTTACGCTATCTCCCTTTGCTCTTTATATTTATTTGAATTAGTTATTTATTATTATTTCAATTTTTATTTTTAAAAATGATAACTTTACATTTATTTGTAATATGTACATAAAAATGAACCCGATAAAATTAAACTATTATTCAATTAAAATTTTAAATTTTTATACTAATAATTAATAAATTTGGCGATTTTTGACTACTTTTAGGGAAACTAAGGGAAGACAAAGGGTTCGGCCTATTATGTATATAAAAGATATATATAACTAATATAGCCTGTAGAAAAACGGAGGTGTAACGCTTGGAATATGGTTATTTTGCTCAAGAAGTAGCAAAGCAATTAGAAATAAACGCCAATACACTTCGTAGATGGTCCATTGAATTAGAAAAGATGGATTACACATTTGAACGTAATGATCGCAACCAGCGAATATATTATCAAAAAGATATAGAGATACTAAGACAGATGAAAATATATCTAAAGCAAAATTGGAAACTAGACGAAGCCGCTGCCACTGTTAGTAATGAAGACAGTGCAGCTCCTGAGACATTTAAAGACAATACATCGAATAGCCCTCAGGATGCAGAGAATAAGCTATATGAGGGGATAAACGCAACGGAAACGGATAGCGTTCACGGATCTGATAACGCTGATATAACGCTTTTAGAGGCTGAATGTTCACAGGAAGAGAGTTTTATGATGAAAGAACGGTTTGTACACATGTTTGAACAACAGGATAAAATAGTCCAGCAAAACCAAACCATTATAGATTTATTAATACAGGAACGATCCATAACAGAAGAAAAGGACCAAGAAATTAAATTGCTACAAAATAAGTTAGATAAAGCCATAACACTACTACAAGAAGATAAGAAAGAGATTCCAGTTCCAAAGAAATCCTTAATTCAGAGATTGTTTAATTTGTAAGAAATTATATGCCGCATATAATGGATTGATTACATGATTTAGTAGAAGTGTGTGAATCCCTCAAATCTACACTTCTACTATTTTTATATAGATGAGCATTTGTTCTGTCACTTTACCTATAAGTTGGCCTTTTGTTTATGCGAACTTTTATACATATGGAGTAAAGGAAATAAAGACAATGATTGCTTTTAACCACTAAAATATAATGAGCTGAATAAGAAACTGCATACGTAGGTGAAGAGGATATTTCACAAGGTGTTGATAAGTCGGGAATTGTTGGTGAGGATAACTTCTTATAATAGGACGTTATGTTAACTGAACATGTATACTTTATACAATCAAAATACCTTTCATTATCTATATTCTTGATGTGATACAATCTGGATAAAAGCTACAAGGAGATAGACAATGAAAGAAATTATTAAAGAGATTGTTTCCCCAAATAAAAGATATAAAGTTCAAGTTATCAAACGAAATAATGGCTTTTTTACTACAGAAGTTTTTGCCTGGTTTGAGGATTACGGATATGAGTATTGGTCTCCTATTAAACAGGGAATATCGTTAATTGATACAGAAAAACATGCTATAGCCATAGCAATGGAAGATTTAAAAGTGTATTCAGGTGAGAATGATTAGTAGTGTGGATTACAGTAATATTAAAAATTAGCTTCCAATAACGAGAATTATGTAAAAAAGCTAGCATGAATCTAGCTTTTTTTTAATCACGGGCATTTTAATATCTTTGTTTATCATATTTTAAATGTATACTTTTGTTGAATGTTTCAAGGATATCAGGGTATTTTATGTGAGTCCAATGTTTTTGAGGGTTTGAAAGTAAACTAATAATAAAAAGTTTACATTGGAAAATAAGAAAAAGAAACTGGTTTTTAGGGTCCTATTTTTTATTTTGATAATATTTGTATCTTATTGTAGTTTATATATTCTATAATTAGTTTATTGGAATTTATAGTTAAAAAGGATGATTGGACATGACAGTACAAAAAGAAAAGGTAACTAGGCGGGTTGTTTGTAGGAAATGTAAATCCGATCAAATAGTCGGTAATAGACGTGGTTATAATTTTAAAAGGATGTTTTTAATTCTGTTTCTTATGTTAGCTACACTTATAATTGTATTAGCTTCTATGTCTGTTGATGATATAATCCCTATAGGTTCCCCTCTTCGTAGTATAGTCATATTTATTGGTCAGTGTATTATGGGGTTGGGATTACCTATAAGTTTATTCAGTGGATTTATTGGTAGAAAAAATATTGTCAATGGTTGCATGAATTGCGGACATACATGGATGCCTAAAAAATAGAATGTTATTGGTATCAAGAAAGAAAAGACAGCTGACTTATTGCTGTCTTTTTGCTTTTATTTGAGTAATAAATGAAAATAAACCTTGTAAGTATTTTTTTTGAAAACACTTAATTAAAGTTTCTTAATTATTACTTGTTCGCCATCCTTCATAATGTCCTGTCCATGAATTTTTACTTACTTCAGTTGCTCCTTTTAAATACCAAGTCACTCCATTCCACTCTTTTACAGCAGGTATTTCCTTTTTTGATTTGTAGCCAGGAAAGTCTTGTTTTTCAAGTTTTTTAACAAAACTTTTTTTATTATCAATTGTTTTCAATTTTACACTTGTATCAGTGGGTGTTTCCGCAAATACTCCTCCTGCACCAGATAACATAATTCCAGTTGCTAATGCTCCAATTATTACTTTCTTAAACATGAAAAATCCCCCTTTTTTGGAATGAATATTACATAAATAATAATATCATATTATTTGTATTTTCTAACATTTTAATTTATTTATAAATATTTAATTGAATATTCGGTATTCATAATTTAATGTGAAAGGATTTAAAAAATAATTAGTTCTATTAGTAGTAAATCTCAAGTCAATGATTGGAAGAAAGCTAAATTATTTATGAGGTAAGAAGTATAGAAGCCAAGCCTTTTCAATGTAAATTTATGATTTAATAGTTGCAACCTCTATTTGTTTAGTTAGATTTGGTATAAAAACATTTAGTATAGGGGAATAAATGAGTTGATATTATCTTCTATTATAACTAAAGTGTAAAAAAGACGTTAAAACATGATTAAAGAAGTAAGTGTTGGTTTGATTTAATTTGAAATACATAAGGGGTTAGGGAGATCAAGCGGATTATGTTCAATTTAGGCATTATTAAGAGAATTGCTAAGATAAAAGTAAGGAAAGAATTTAAGCGTAGGTTTAAAGGAGCAAACAAAATAGTTATTCTCTAAAACTATATAGTGTAAAAGTGTAAAAATAGTAAAGTGTAAAACGATGTAGAAATATGAACCAAGTGGTTGAAACTGAAAGATTCCATCTTATAGAGTGGATTGTTTTAATTGATGAAATCCATTTAAATGCTCTCATGCAATTAAATGGTGAAGAACTTGAAAAAAGATTAGTGGAGAAATTAAAGATTATTATTAATTAGTTTTTACACTTTTTTACTTGTGTAAAAGTGTAAAATTAAGTAGAATAACACAAAAGGAGAAATGAAAAATGACAGTAATTACAATTTCTAATTTCAAAGGTGGAGTTGGTAAAACAACTTTTGCAACTATCTTAGCATACTTATTACAGAAGCAAGGAAAAAAGGTTGGATTAATTGACTTTGATCCACAAGCTAATGCTACTGAAATCATGTTTAATACATTCAATATGGATTCAAATGTAAAAACTAGTCTTTTTGAAGCAATTCAAGAAGAGGATCTGCTTAAATGTGTTGTTAAAGCAAATTCAGAGTTAGATATCTTCCCAAGTGATTTGGATTTAGTAGGATTTCCAGCACATTTATATGACTTAACTAGTGATAAAACAAAGAGATTTTATCTATTAAAATATCTAATTGATCAAATCAAAGAAGATTACGATTACATTATTATTGATGTTCCGCCAACAATCAGTGAATTTACCAATAATGCAATTGTAGCTAGTGATTATGTGGCTCTTATTATGCAAACACATCAACAGTCCTTTGCATCATCTGTAAAGTTTATTGAGTATTTAAAAGACCTTCTTGACTATAATGAGAATATTAAATTAGCTGGAGTTATTCCTTATTTGGTTACAAAAAAGGGAAAAGTCGATAATGAAGTGCTTGAAGACTCTAAGAAGATATTTAGTGATCATTTATTTAATTCACAAATAATGAAACGTGAACGTATAAAATTGTTTAGTAAAAATGGTATTACTAATGAAGATATGCATGATAAAGCGGTATTAGATATGTATCAAAGTGTAGTTAATGAGTTAATAGAAAGGATTGGAAAAGAATGAGCTTTAAAGATATTAACACAAATGAGTTTAGATCTGGAAAATCAAATCCTTTAACAAAAGGTGAGCAACAGTCAAAGGCAATATATGCTACACATACAACTAAGGTTTTAGAAGAAGATCATGTTCGTCTTAAAACATATGCTTTTAAAGACAATAAGAAGATGTTTGAAGTGGCACATGATGCACTTAAAATGTATGAAATGTTCCATAATGAGGGTGAAAAGTTAGGTCTTTCAACTAATGAAGCTGCTGCTAAGGCAATTGAATTATTAAAAAATGGTAAATAACCGTTTCAAGGCATAAGACACAGATTTTATCTGATACATTATTTATTAATAAATAATGGGAAATTTACTTAACATAATGACATTTGCAATATCCAAATGTATTTTTTTATTAGTAATTTTAATAAAATCTATTGTAGATTTGAAATGTTTTTTGATCAAAAATGTTTTGTAAACCTACAAGATATAATTATTAAAAGGAAACCATTTTGAAAAAGATTAATTAATATGGTTTCCTTTCTGTTCATTTAGGCTTTCCAAATCTAAAGAATTTTTAAATGAAAATCCTATTTATGGATTCTTATTTGTAATACTTAGCTAATATCTTGTTTTGTTCTGAAATGTTCTTTGTTAACTTATCTGTGTCTTCACTTAGCATATCCCATAGTAAATGAGAGTTTTCATTCTTGTAAAAAGTGTTAATGTCTTTTAAAGCAGTTTCCATTAAAGATAATGAGTTTAAAACATTTTTCTTCAACTCAAGTGTATCTTGGTTCTTAACATCTTTATTCACAATTCTATCCCTTATTTCTTTTATCTTAGTATTATACTTTAGGGTATTATTCATTCCATCCCCTGTAAGATACCAACTCTCTAACTCGTAGGAGTTTCCTTTTTGAACTATAGCTTCAAAATGTTCTTTAGTATCCTTAAGTAGTGGGAAGAAGTCTTTGTCAAGTTCTTCTCTAAATCCTGTGAATTCATTCTTCATATTATTTGCTTTGTTTACTAAGAAACCAAGAGTAACACCCAGAATGATGATTACAATTAAGGCTCCCATGAATATCTTTTTCTTCATAAACCCCTCCATTAAACCTATAATTCATATATATGAATTATAGGTTTAATGGGTTTGTTAGTAAATAATAAAAGAGAAATTATAGCTGGACTATATTTTCTTTTTTGCACAAGTTTAATAAATTATTTTATTATTTTTTATTGTCTAAAATAATTTTATTTTGCTTATTTTTCTTTCCTGGTAAATTATATTTTTTTCTCGCTTCAATACCTATCTTTGCGATTTTTTTAGCTTCTTCTTTTGATAATCGCATAAAGATCCTCTCCCCTTCCGTATTTATTTCTATGTTTAACAGATTAGTAAAAATTTATACATACCCCTCTTCCCTACCACATATACATAAAATAAATCTAGGACACTAGGACACTGGTTAAAACTTAAAGTATGAAAATGGAGGGCAAAATGAAAATAGAAGAAAAACAGAGGAAGACACGTTCAGATAAAAAAAAGGACATTAAACCAACTGTTTCTATTAATCTTAAAGAAACAATTTCACGGATTTCCTATATAACTACTACTCCAGTAAAAGATGTAGCAGAGCAGATTTGTTCGATTGGTTTATATTCTAAACAAGTAATGGACCTTTTATCAGAATACTTTAGAAGAGATTTAGTGTTCGGAAATACATGCTATATTGGGGACCTAGAAAGAACGTCTTTACAACGTCAAAAGATAGACGGTCTGACAGATCGTATTACAATTCGTTTTACACAGGAAATCGCTGAAAAGATAAACAGTTTAGCCTATGCATTAGATGTAACACCCTCTAAAGCTACAGCAATATTGCTAGAAGTGAGTTTAAAAAACTCAGCAATTATAAACAAATATTTAAAAATGTATTTGCAAGAACAATTAGACCCTGGAAGACTAAAGGAGTTAAAAAGGATTATAAAGTTTATTAATCAAAATAATCCATACGAAGAAGAATTTTCGTGGACAGAATTTTTGTCTTATATTTTTGAAGAAGTAAAAAGTAATACAAAAAATATTCCTGGGGCTATAAATGATTGGATAGACAAGTATAAATAACACTTTTATATATTATTGTTTTATATGTTTTAAGTATGTATAAAACGTTGATATATATCGATTCAGGTTACCTTAGTAAAACCAAATTGGTTTAAAAGATAATAAATTTTGTTCTTACTACAACGGAAAAAGGAAGAAAATAACAGGTTATATCATCAAAAGCTTCCAATAAGGAGGCTTTTCTATTGGTTTAGAAGTATTATACTAAAAAAATTCACCGGTTAAGATGTCCTCGTTTACTTGTATAATTGGTGTTAAAAAGGTATTGTATTGCTTAAAGACCATAAAAAAATATAATAATCATCATCGAGTAAGCCTATTATAGCATCAATAAGTAGAAGTTTTTATATGCAGTATTGCATATATATGGATTTTTGTATGTTTTATCTATATAGTTAAATTGTCTGTTTCTTGTTTTAATTCGTTTACTTATTTTATTTTTGAGCGCTCCAGCAACGGAGCCTTTTTTTATGCAATAAAACATTTTCTTTGCATTATTTAGTTGATTTATATTAACTTTATCTTCTTAAATTATATTTATATTTTACCGTAATATTATATATATAACCAGTTTTTTCTAATAATCTATTGGATTGATAATTTTAATGTTATTTGTTATAGGAAAATTTATCATGCAATGAAGATTGAGAAATAAAGAATTATAAAAAATTATGGTATCTTTGGAAAAGTATATTTATTATCTGTATATAAATATGTTATAATTTTATCTCTAAAACTACCTAAAAAAGACTGCCAGTAAGTAATGGTGGTCTTTTTTTATTGGTGAGATTGTACTAGTATGATGGAACAGAATTGACTGTATATTGTGAGGGTTATGGGTTATCCCTTCTTTCCATTTGGAAGAAAAGGGGGTAATATACCTATGGATTTTTTGTTTGAGTTTCTAAAAGAATTTGTGAAAGCCATTGTACGTGAAGCTTCTGCGTATGTTTTTAGAAAAAGATAACAAAACCCCCACTCCTCGTCGCCGTCCGAAGCAAAAGGGTGGGTTTTGTAAAAAATATATGAATAACCACCACCCTGACGGTAGCAGTTACTAGAAGAGATGTTAGCGCATCTCTCCTTTTATTATATAATAAATCAATGAACACACAATCGATATAATGTACAAAAGAAAAGTCATCCAAATGTGCCTTGTGATTTAAACCACTTTAACTTTAATAATATGTATTGGACTCCCATCCCAATATTATTTTAACGCACTAAGCAATTTTGGACATTGAGAAAGAATAAAAGCACTCTTTCGAGTGCTTTTAACTATTCAACTTTTAACTTAATTTCTTTACCTGTCATACCGCCGCTAGCTTTTAAGAAAATGCCTTCAGCGTCTTTTGGTATATCAAATACAATTTTACCTGTCTGTGTTAGACCAGGATTCAATTGTTTTAAGAAGAAGTCAGTTTTCCCACCATTAGCTAAGTCAAAAGATGTTTGACCTTGTGTTGAATATGTGAATTCACGACCTTTGTTATCTACCAATTTAAAACTATTAGCATCAACAGTGATGGCATCTTTCTGATCATTAGTAAGTGTAACTTCTAAAATTTTAAAGACACCTTGTGCTTGTTCCTTTGTATATTCATTACCCACAGAATCTACTGTTTCCATAGATCCTACAGCGATTTTCACATCAGAAGATACACCTTCTTTTGATACTGCTGTAGTGTCTGTTGAAGTTTTTTCTGTTGAATCTCCACCACCAGCAACCATAGCAATTATTCCGATTACAAATAAAGCTATAATGCCTAGGCATCCAAACTTAAATATTTTTCCCACGTTTGTTCCTCCAATTATGTAAAATGTAAGATTGCCTCTATAATAATACCAAATTATATATCTTTTAATTGTCATATTATGTCGAAAGGAAATAAAAAGATATTTTGGAAGTTTCAGATTAGCTTTCTGTCCTATAATCTATTATTTCTGATGTACATCTTATTCATAAATAAAAGACACTCTAAGGTGCCTTTCTCCGCCATGAACCATCTTAATTTTAATAATATATATTGGACTTCCATCCTCAACTAATGGAAAGAAGAGATGATTCAATTATGTACCAATTTGGAGTGTCTCCCATATAGTAGTCAAAAGGATAGCAAGTTGTTAACATTAGTTTTGGCTCATTTTCTTTAGAAGATGTGGAGGAGTTATCAGAATCATAAAGAGGAAAAAATGATTTTGGAATTAGCGAGATTAAATAAAAAGGGCTAGGATTTTGCTCCTAGCAAAGAGTTTTGCCGTACAGAAAGGTGTTGTTTGCAAACCTAATGTTCGGTGTTTCATTATATAATGTTTCTAAGGTGTAAGGGTTGAATCATAACAATATTTACGTAACTTTTACATGTGATTGAAGTATTTGATTAAAACAAAATTTGAATTTTATGGAACAGCAGAATGAGGAATATGCTTAGAGTATTAGCGAAATCCAACCCTAATCAATTCTTCATCGTTTATTTCAATTACGAATCTATATTCTTTATTTAATAGCCAGTAATAAAAACTGACTGCATCAACGTCAACTAGTGATTGGAATACTTTATCAAGATTTGTACTTACTACAGGGATTTCATGGTTATCCCATATTATAAAAATCTGTTCATCAAAATCTAGTTGGTTTGCTCTAATAAGGGAAATTAGTTGTTCTTTGTTCGAAGTAATTAATTGATTGTCTATCTGTTCCCAATCTATTCTTCCAGAAACAGTTATAGGAAATAAATTTATTAAATTAGTAGCAATCTGCTGGCTTTTTTCCTGAGAGAAGATGAGAGTTTCGTCTCCTAGAGATTCAAGGCATTCATTAAATAAAGGATTTGTATCATTTCTATTTTTTGTTTTCAATTCTCTTAACTTTTGTTGCATTTTCCATTGTCTCGAAGATCTATCATCCATTTTTAACATTCCTTATACAATTATTTGAAAATGAGTATAGCACATAATGGTAGGCCTTATGAAAATAAACTTTTTAAATATAAATTAAACAAAAGCATTATTTGAAAAAAGAACCCCATACGGAAAGATAAGAGGCCATCAAAAAATGTTTCATAAAGATATCGCAAACCAATCAATTCGTTATATGTAATATAAGAATTGATTGGTTTGTGAAAAGAATAAAAGTGCATAGAGAAGAAGCCCTAGGCTTAGGGGCCTAGGGCTTCTCATTTTGGTATATTTCACACGATATTATAAAAAGAATAGAACTTACTGAAGATAACACATGAATGTTTCGTAAATGTATCAAAAAAGTTATTTTAATTGTAGCAGCCCCTTGGAGGGCGCTCTAAGGGACTAAGATTCGAGAATTTTTAAACTCTTGTTTAATTACACGAGAACTCCCTAAGGAGTATATATGGAATTTTAACACTTGATAAAATATTTTTACAACTATATATTAAGATTTTTGTATAAATTTTAATGAAAAATGGCCCTTACTACTATGAAGAGCACCATAAACAGAGAAAAGTCGTATGTGAATCTATATGAGAACCACAATAAAATTTTAATATTTAAATGCATAGTTTCCTATATAAATTAAGAGTAATGAAAAAGATGTTATTTGAGAGAATTGTGATTATTCGAATGTGTTTCATCCATTTCTGCCTCAATAATAGTAGCAATAATTAATACGCAAGCAATTAAAATACGTAAAATTATTAATATAGCAAAAGTAATTTTTTTGCTGTAGCTCCTTTTGGAGCAAGAATAGCTAAAACAATTAAGATAGATAGTATAAAAATAAAAGTTAAAGGATCGACGTGTACATACATAGAAAATGAACTGAAAAATAAGATTGAAGTTAAAAAACTTGAAATAAACGAAGATGACTAACAAGAAACGTAAGTTATTAAAGGCTTAATAGATAACAGAGTCATGCAGATTGGATGATGGGACTACTGGTTATGTATGTTCTCCTTATTCAATAATAAAATATCGAAATTTCACGTACCGTATATAAATATAAAAACCAAAATTTGGAAATAGGGGGATTATTGATAGAGCAAATAACATTATTACCAGTAATGGACAAAGAAATGAAGAAGAGGTTGCAACAGGAAGTGGTCAGTATTTTAAAAGAGTATCGCACCTTAAAAGCACGTTTTAATAATGGGGTCGCGCCAACTAAACGCGAATTTCGTACGCTAAGGAATTTCTAAGTTAAAAACTGGTTTTTTCCGTACGTTAACAAAGTTCCTTAAAAGACATTTAATGTTTATTATGGGACTTTGTTTTTAGTAATGAGTTTTAGAACGGGTTTTTGACCGTAGTTCTTTCAGTTTTGTTAGAACTAAATAGAGTTCCTTAAACGGTCCTTTTGGCACCTGGGTGTTTACATGAATTCACTAAATATATCACCTTCCATTTGTTATGTTTTTCAAAATAACTATTTACAAATAATTTACATTAGTGTACTATTTGTCTAGTACACTAATACAGAGGAGGAAAGAAATGAAAACTGAGTTTTCTCCTAATACCCCTATTTATGTTCAGGTAATGGAATACATCAAAAAAGAAATTGTAACAGGACGTTTGGCGCCAGGTGAAAAAATTCCTGCTGTACGTGAATTAGCGGGTGAATTACAGGTTAACCCAAATACAATTCAACGTACGTTTCAAGAGCTAGAACGGGAAGGTATTGCTGAGTCACGAAGAGGAACGGGAAGATTTGTAACAATGAATGAAGAAAAAATTACAGAGCTACGCAAAGAAATGTCAAAAGAGTTGCTTGATAATTTTATAAATGGAATGAATAACTTAGGGTTTATGGAAGAAGAGGTTCTCTCAATGCTCCGTTCTTCTTTAGAAAAGAAAAAGGAGGAAAATGAATGAAAGAATTATTGAAAGTTGAAAATCTGTCGAAAAGATATGATTTAAAAACAGTGATTCAAGATGTAAGCCTAACAATCTCAGAAGGAAAAATTATCGGTCTTGTTGGTGAAAATGGTAGCGGGAAAACGACATTATTAAAAATGATTTCGGGTTTACGTTTTCCTTCTAAAGGAAGTATTACAATTAAAGATAAAAAGGTGGGATTAGAAACGAAAAAAATCGTTTCATTTATGCCCGATAGTCCTGTTTTTGAAAAATGGATGACCGTAAAAGATGCTTTGTTGTTCTATCGAGATATGTATGCTGATTTTGATCTACAACAAGCAATAGAATTAATAGCTAACTTTAAAATCCCAATAGAGGAGAATATAAGCAGCTTATCAAAAGGGAAAACAGGGATATTACAGCTAATATTAACCTTTTCAAGGAAAGCAAAGGTATATGTATTAGACGAGCCATTAGGTGGAATTGATCTTATTTCTAGAAAGCATGTATTAGATTTAATTCTTACCTTTTATCGTGAAGATAGTACCATTCTTATTTCGACTCATTTAATAGAAGAAATTGAAAATATATTTGATGAGGTAATCTTTTTAAAAGACGGGAGTATTGTATTGCATGAAAATGTAGAAGAAATTCGTTTTCATCATGGAAAAGCAGTACATGAGTTATTTAAGGAGGTTTTTGAGAAATGAATCCACTTTTTCGTTATTTATTTAATTGTAATAGAAAAAAGATAGCCGTCTTTTATTTTGGATTTATTACTATTTCGTTACTTCTTTTATTTAATATGATGGGAATATCGAAGGTTACAAATCAGCTTACAAAGGATATAACATTAGGTATATTTATTTCAATAATAGGTAGCACTGCATTTTTACTAATTTTAATAGCTTTGCCCTCTTTCAATAAAATGCTAAAAAATACTATGATACGTTATACAGCCATCTCAGGAAAAAAATATATATATGCAAATTTATTCTTTTTCACGTTAATGTTTATTCTTTTACTAGTAATAGGCTTAATTTTTCTATACTATTTCTCCCAGAGCACCTACGGCGGAAAAGTAGTCGGGGGATACCAACAAGAATTTCATGAGTTATATGCATATGGATTTCTTCATCACATCCTTTCTGTTTTATTATGGGGAATCGATTTCATGAGTATATTAATCTCCTGCTATTTCATCATGGTAATTACAAAGCTGATTCCTATAAAGTCATCAATGAGTAGGATGGTTTTATCTGTTATTTTTTTTGTTTTATTTTTAACAATCCAAACATTAGTACTGGATGTTTTAAGTAAATTAGAGAAATATGTAATCACCATAAAGAGTACGGGATTCATAGATAAAAATGGTTTTATTGACACATCACTGTATCCTAGTGAAGGATTCACTATTTTAGATGTATGTTTTACTTGCTTATTCATTATTGTCCTAACAGCTATTACAGGTCGTATCATTGATAAAAAATTAGAAATATAAAGATCTGCTTCAAAGGTAGAGTGTATTTAGGAGGAAAAAATGAGAACAACTAATCCAATATTAAAAAAAGAAAAATTTCATAAAGAGAATACAAATGCTTCTACAATGACTATTGGCGGAACGATAGCAAAAACATTTGTTTTGCTTATCTTACTTCTTGCAGCGTCTGTCTATTCATACGTACAGATGACACAAGGGACAATGAAAATACCTGTGTTAATTGGAATTATAATAGTTACTCTAATTGTCGCATTTGTAGTTATATTCATTCCTCGAATATCACCAATCTGCGCACCGATTTACGCAGTATTACAAGGGATTTTATTAGGGAGTATTTCAGCGTATTATACAATGCGATTTGGTGATTCTATCGCTTTAACTGCCGTATTACTAACAATTTCGATTTTATTTGCCATGTTAGTGTTATACGCAATTCGAATAGTAAAAGTAACTAAAAAGTTTCGTGCGGTTGTAACGGTTGCAACACTTGGAATTTTTATTATGTATTTTATTGTTTTCTTATTGAGTATCTTAGGGGTGACTGTTCCATATATTCACCAAGGTGGGACAATTAGTATCATCATAAGTTCAGTTGTAATTGTTGTTGCTGCATTAGATTTATTGCTAGATTTTGATTCAATTGAAAATGGTACTCAGAGTGGAGCACCAAAGTATATGGAATGGTACAGCGCAGTAGGGCTTATGATGACATTAGTATGGTTATACCTGGAGATCCTTCGTCTGGTTTCTTACATTATGAAAAACAAAGACTAGAAAACATCCTGCATGGTTCAAACATGCAGGATGTTTTTGTATCTCGTAATATTAATTAGGTTACGTTAGTCAGTGGAGAATGTCGAGGAACTATTCCTAACATAAGAAATAGAATTAAAAACACCCTTTTGAAATTATAACCACGTTTATTACCAACTATTTGATCAGATTTACATTTTCTACAAAGAATACGCCTTGTTACTTTTTCTTATTGTACCGTCATGTCTAACCATCCTTACTTATGTACAATTATAATAATAACTAAATAGGATACATATATTATAACAAAAGAAAAATATAACAAATTTGAATGTTTATGTTTTTCAAAGCATCGACAAAATACCGACAAAAAAGGGACTAAATAGGGAGAATTTTGATAATGAAATCAAAGGTATTCTTAATATATAAGCCCCTTTGACAATCGCATATCGAAGAGGATTAGTAAACCTATAAGTGAAAGAATGTCACAATAACGTATACTGCATAGTAGGGCGGGAAAGACGATAAGAACCCGCGTTAAGATGAAAAGACCAATGGAATGTATAACAATGACATATTCCAGTGTAGAGGGTGTGAGTGCAAAAAAGATGTTATGGCCATAAAATCTTAACATTAAGCATTTATGACGGGTACTTTTTTCTTTGTTATATAGAAATTACACACTAAATGTATTTAATGAGTCATCTAGGTATAAAGATAATTGATAATCATACAATGATATAGAAGGGTCTTTTCTAACGTGTTAGTTACCTCAAAGTATATGTATCTTTTGGCGCCTGGGCGAGGGTGCTTTTTTTATTGCACATTATTATAAGGACAAGCATATAATGCAATAGGACAAGTTCTTCGTGTCCTATTCAATGCTCAGGATAAACCCCAATTCACATTGAGAGCACCAATAGACAGGGTGCTCTCTTTTTATTGAAAATAATATATAAATGTATATAATATGATTATTGGATTTTAATTTCGATATAAGGGGTATAAATTCGATGCGACGTAAAAAGGATTTGTTGAAACAATGGAAGGTGGATTTGCAAGTTGTTCAAGAAGAAAAGAGGATGAAGAAGAAGTCTAAGAATAAGAAATATATCATTCCTGGTAATACAGCAGGATTCATGAATGGAAAAAATATTTATCGTAAAGAGAATGGGGTATGGAAGCAAAGAAATAAATGATTTGAGAGTAAATAGGTTTATAACAATTATTGTAGGCGCTTCTCTGGTCTGGGTGGCCTTTTTTATTATTTTAATCAAGAAGAATCCTTCCTCAAGGAGCGGCGAAGGGGCACTGTCTATTGAGTAGGGGGAGATGAAGTGGCTTTGAACAAGGGATGACAGGAATTACCCACTTCTAAACGAAGTTAACGTGGGGGTAGTTCAAGTAATAGATAGATATATTGTTTAAAGTTGCAAAAAGTAGTTTGCACATTATCAAATGGGAAAGTAAGAGAGCGAACATATCGCGTTTATAATTTTTTTGCTTTTTTTTATTTGTAAATAGGTTTAAAAAACTTGGAGTAAAAACGGTATTTTAATAAAGTTAAACAAAAAATCAATTTTATTAAAAATAAAATTGATTTTTTGTTTAATTATGTTAAAATGTAATTAAAGGAGCTGAAGGTTATGGATTTTAAAAAGATTCCAAATTGGCTATTGAATTTAGAAAATGAGGACATTGAATTTATTAAAAATTTCATTTTACATTCTGGATCTTTGAAAGAAATAGCAAAAATTTATGATGTTTCTTATCCCACGGTGAGGGTACGGGTAGATAAGTTAATTCAAAAAATAAAAGTAAATGATACTGATGAAGATGAAGAGTTTATTACTTTTATCAAAAAACTTTCCATTGAAGATCGTATTAATTTAGAAGATGCAAAATTAATAATTGAAAAATATAAAAATGAAAGAGGGGATAATTAATGTTTCGTCTATATGGATTTATAATTGCGATTGTATTAATTGGACTTCAATATTTTTTATCAAGAAGAGAAAATGTTTATTGGGGAATATGTTTACCTATTGTATATGTGATAACACTCCTATATCTTTGGGTAACTGAGGCTCTAACTGTCAAAGGGAATACACTTATATTCATCATAATTATTTTAGGTGGATTAGCCATTTTATTAGGAATTTGGATTAAGGGCAGAGAAGAACTAAAAAATAAACAGAAAAAAGAATTGGACAAAATGAAAACAAAGGATATGAAGTAATCGAATAAAGAAAGAAAAGGATTAGCATCTAAAGACATGTAATTGAGTTTAAGTATAATGTGGATTTTTAAACTTTAAAAGGGAATATATATCATACATATTCCCTTTTAATAATTAGATATCGGGAGCTGTTTTTTGAGTATTTCTATAATAATATAATTATATTATAGGATTTTACTCTATATGTTCTTTTGTTAAACAAGGAAGGATGTTATAATGTCTTTAATGCTAGTGGGCTTCAGGGATAGCATGGGGATAAATAGATTGTAGAAATAAGGTATAAAAATTAATAATCAATATATAAAAAAGGATAGAACTGTAGATCCTATCCTTTTAGAAGAATTAATTGGTTTAGTCTATGTAATTACACCAATTAGTTTACCATGTCATTAATTTTGTTGATAATCCAGTCAATAGCCATACCGTTTTTAATCCAATCTAAAACTTTACCCTTGTTAGCCCAAGCCCATGAAGCAGCTTTAGCTCCTAATTGACCCACGATTCTTAAAAATGCAACCATGATATATACCTCCTAATATAATAATTGTAAAATTTCGAATTATTAGTTTACCATGTCATTAATTTTGTTGATAATCCATTCAATAGCCATACCATCTCTGATCCAACCTAAAACTCTACCTTTGTTAGCCCAAGCCCATGAAGCAGCTTTAGCGCCTAATTGGCCTACGATTCTTAAAAATGCAACCATGATATATACCTCCTAATATAGTAATTGTAAAATTTCGAATTATTAGTTTACCATGTCATTAATTTTGTTGATAATCCAGTCAATAGCTAGTCCATCTCTGATCCAACCTAAAACTTTACCTTTGTTAGCCCAAGCCCATGAAGCAGCTTTAGCGCCTAATTGGCCTACGATTCTTAAAAATGCAACCATGATATATACCTCCTAATATAATAATTGTAAAATTTCGAATTATTAGTTTACCATGTCATTAATTTTGTTGATAATCCAGTCAATAGCTAGTCCATCTCTGATCCAACCTAAAACTTTACCTTTGTTAGCCCAAGCCCATGAAGCAGCT
>Ga0268252_1000104_pt1:5000-55262 | contig 55262 bp, 32 predicted proteins | sample AgamicMgSfrz_FD_200244 | JGI IMG/M metagenome (GOLD analysis project Ga0268252, IMG submission 200244) | Agave microbial communities from Guanajuato, Mexico - Mg.Sf.rz (v2) (version 3) | ecosystem: Host-associated > Plants > Phyllosphere > Phylloplane/Leaf | place: Guanajuato, Mexico... | reverse complement strand
ACTAAATAAAAATCCTTTTGTAGCGAATCATTTATTAAGAAAAATTGATAAGCTTAACACAAAGACGAAAAAAGAAATAATTGTAACTTGGTCTCGGGCATCCACTATTATACCCATAATGATTGGCCACACAATTGCTATCCATAATGGAAAGGAACACTTGCCCATTTACATAACGTCTCGTATAACAGGTCATAAATTGGGAGAATTTGTACCGACTTTTAATTTCCAAGAACACGAAAAAAACGATAAAAAATCTCAAAAAAGGGATAAAAAATCTCAAAAAAACGATAAAAAATATCAAAAAAACGATAAAAAATATCAAAAAAACGATAAAAAATATCAAAAAAACGATAAAAAATCTCGTCGCCGTTAACCGTTCAATTTTTTTTATATAAAAAATACAGATATTTATTGTTCATTAATAGGAGGTAAACTTGAATGGGAATCTTCAAAAAGTCAAGGGAAGAATACGAGAGATTACGTATTATGAAGAAAATAAGGGGAACATATGCTTTTGGTCGATATATACCAATGTCTGCTCACAAAGCACAAAGAGTAATTAATCAGATCCGTGGACGTAACTACTACGAGGCACTTTTGATATTAGGATTCATGCCCTATAGAGCATGTTACCCCATCGTAAATTTGATGGAGGCTGCAAGAGCAAATGCTGAGAATAGGGGTTTCAACCCATCAGAGTTAATGATTATTAAAGTCGAAGTTAACAAAGGAACTAAGAGAAAAAAAATAAAACCCCGAGCTCAAGGACGTAATTCTATTATAAAAAGACCTACTTGTCACATAACTATTGTATTACAAAAGCCATTCTTCTTGGTACAATTGGGAAATGATATATTTCCTCTTTCAAAAAAAGATACACAACAAATTTGGTATGCTGCGAAGTTTTCAAATTCCAGAATGTTATCCGACATAATATTATTACTAATAATGAAAGGGGAGCTAAAGATTTACTAATATGGCACGAAAAATAAACCCACTTGGTTTCAGACTTGGTACAACCCAAGATCATTATTCCCTTTGGTTTGCACAACCAAAAAATTATTCTGAAGGTCTACAAGAAGATCAAAAAATACGGAATTTTATAAAAAATTATGTACAAAAAAATTATGTACAAAAAAAGACAAGAACATCCTCAGGTGTCGAAGGAATTGCACGTATCGAAATTCAAAAAAGAATCGATCTGATACAGGTTATCATCCATATGGGATTTCCCAAGTTATTAATAGAAAATAGATCACAAGGGATCAAAGACCTCAAAAGAAATCTACAAAAAGAATTGAATTGTATGAACCGAAAACTCAACATTGCTATTACAAGAATTGCAAAACCTTATAGACATCCAAATATTCTTGCAGAATTTATAACCCTACAATTAAGAAATAGGGTACCCTTTCGAAAAGCAATGAAAAAGGCTATTGAATTAGCCGAACAAGCTGAGACAAAAGGAATTAAAATACAAATCGCAGGCCGTCTCGGTGGAAAAGACATTGCACGTGTTGACTGGATAAGAGAGGGTAGGGTTCCCCTACAAACCATTCGCGCGAAAATTGATTATTGCGCCTATACGATTCGAACTATCTATGGGATATTTTGTATCAAAATTTGGATATTTATAGACGAGAAATAATATTACTTGACTTGTCTTTCTGTTTTGATTTAACGATAGAACAAAGAATGACAACCTTTTTTTCCATAAAATTTCCATCAAAACAATTCTCATTTAAAATTCCATAAGGTTGAATAAAAATTCGATTGACCTTTTGATAGAATTGCTATGCTTAGTGTGTGACTCGTTGGTTTTTGTTATAATTAAGACGAAAAAAAAGGTAAGAGCCCATAGTATGAAGTATGAACTAATGACTATAGAACTAATAACCAACTCATCGCATCACATTATCTGGATCCAAAGAAGCAGTCAAGATATGATATTGTGGTCCTATCATTGCAGCAACTGAATTTTTTTTTTTGCATAAACAAGAAATCGAAAGAGTTGTCAAAAAAAAAAAAGAAAAATATACATTAAAGGAAGGGGATGCGGATAAAAGGAAAGGCGAAAGAAAGAAAAAAATGAATAGAAATGATATAAGATTCCAATATGTAAGGTCATATCATAAAAGACAATGTAATAAAGCATGAATACAGATTCACACATAATTATCTGATATGAATCTATTCATAGAAAAAAGAAAGAAGTAAGAGCCTCAAGCCAATAAAGACTAAGAAGGTTGGCTCAATAACAAAGTTCATTAAGAGCTCCATTGTAGAATGGAGACCTAACCATTAATCAAGAAGCGATGGGAACGATGGAATCCGTGAATACAGAAGATTCAATTGAAAATGAATCCTAATGATTCATTGGGAAGGATGGCGGAACGAACCAGAGACCAATTCATCTATTCTGAAAAGTGATAAACTAATCATATAAAACTGAAATAGATATTGAAAGAGTAAATATTCGCCCGCGAAAATTCCTTTTTTATTAGATTGCATTGCTAAAATAAAATAAGAGCAATCTAATAAAATATATCTATACAAAAAAATAAATACAAACTATATAAAAAATAAATTTTTAATTAACTTATAAATCCAAATACAAAAATATCTAATAAATTAGATGAATATAAAAGAATCTGATGAATATCAAGGAATCCATTGATTTTGTGTATTATGACATGTATATCTTAATGAAAGATTATTATTCTATTCATTTTTATTCATTGAAAAATTTATAATATATTAATCTATAAATTAATTTTTAATTCTATTCTAATTATAATTCAATTTCTAAATATTCATATTAAATTGAATTATAATTGAAATTTTTTCATTCGCGAGGAGCCGGATGAGAAGAAACTCTCATGTCCGGTTCTGTAATAGAGATGGAATTAAGAAAAAACCATCAACTATAACCCCAAAAGAACCAGATTCTGTAAACAACATAGAGGAAGAATGAAGGGATTATCTTATCGGGGGAATCGTATTTGTTTCGGAAGATATGCTCTTCAGGCACTTGAACCTGCTTGGATCACGCCTAGACAAATAGAAGCGGGGCGGCGAGCAATGACGCGAAATGCACGTCGCGGTGGAAAAATATGGGTACGTATATTTCCAGACAAACCACTTACAATAAAATCTGCGGAAACCCGTATGGGTTCGGGGAAAGGACCCTCCCATTATTGGGTAGCTGTTGTCAAACCAGGTCGAATACTTTATGAAATAAGCGGAGTAGCAGAAAATATAGCCCTTCGGGCTATCTCGATAGCGGCATCTAAAATGCCTATACGAACTCAATTCATTATTTCAGGATAGGAATGTAGAACCAAAGGAAATGGATCTTGGAGATAAAAACAACCGGAGATTCTTTTTACTTTTTATTTTGGACAAACAATATTTCTTTTTCTTTTTCGCCCTTTGGTTGTTTGCATTTATTGAAAGAACAGATAAAAAGAAGATATGATTCAACCTCAAACCTATTTGAATGTAGCAGACAACAGCGGGGCTCGAAAATTGATGTGTATTCGAATCATAGGAGTTAGCAATCGTCGATATGCTCGTATTGGTGACGTTATTGTTGCTGTGGTCAAAAAAGCAAAACCAAGTAAGCACTTAGAAAGATCAGAAGTGATCAGAGCTGTAATTGTACGTACCTGTAAAGAACTCAAACGCGACAACGGTTTGATAATACGATATGATGACAATGCTGCAGTTATCATTGATGAAAAAGGAAATCCAAAAGGAACTAGAGTTTTTGGTGCAATTGCCCGGGAATTGAAACAAAACTTTACTAAAATACTTTCATTAGCCCCTGAGGTATTATAAGATGATAAGTAGGATATTTGAATGAAATAGTAGATTGTGTATCACGTATATACCTTTCGTTTTGAATTTTTTTTTTGATTGAAAATTCATAAAAAAAAAAGAAATTAATAAAAAAAGCATGTTGATTATATTAAAATTCGGAGACACCACTGATTTTAGTTTATCATGGGTAGGGACACTATTGCTGATATAATAACCTCTATACGAAATGCTGACATGAATAGAAAAGGAAGAGTTCGAATAGCATCTACTAACATCACCGAAAGCATTGTTAAAATACTTTTACGAGAAGGCTTTATTGAAAACTCGAGAAAACATCAAGAAAGAAACAAATCTTTTTTGGTTTTAACTCTGCGACATAGAAGAAATAGGAAAGGACCTTATAGAAATAGTTTAAATTTAAAAAGAGTAAGTCGGCCTAGTCTACGAATATATTCTAACTATCAAAGAATTCCTAGAATTTTAGGTGGAATGGGAATTGTAATTCTTTCCACCTCTCGAGGTATAATGACGGATCGGGAAGCTCGACTAGAAAGAATTGGGGGAGAAATTTTATGTTATATATGGTAATCTCCGAATTAGATAAAAAATTTCTAATTTGTAAGAGAAAGAGCAGATTATCTATTTTCTTTACTCTATTAGTTGATACTTTTAGGAGGTTTTGCCTGTAATGGAAGAAAAAAAAATGATTCAAGAGGGTTTGATTATTCAATCATTCCCTAATGCTATGTTCCACGTTCGTTTAGATAATGACAAAGTGATTCTAGGTTATATTTCAGGAAAGATACGACGTAGTTCTACACGGATCCTGCTGGGAGATAGGGTTAAGATTGAAGTAAGCCCTTATGATGCAAGCAAAGGCCGTATAATTTATAGATTCCCCCGCGATAATTCTTATGATTCAGATGAGGACTAAGTAGTTTTTCAACTTCAAAATTCCTTCCCATGAGAATACAATTCGAGGTTCCAAATTGAAAGAAACTTATTTTCTTCCAAGAAATAGATTCGGAATTTAAGTAAGGAATGACAAATATGAAAAAAAGGGCCTCTGTTCGTAAAATGTGTGAAAAATGTCGTCTGATCCGCAGACGAGGACGAGTTCTAGTAAGTTGTTCGAACCTAAAACATAAACAACGACAAGGATAATTATCCTACTAAAATAAAAGGAATTTTTTAAAAGATTTGATTGATGTAAAAAAAAAGAAGGATTTTTTTTACATGAAATGGATATATCCATATATCTCTGACTCATATTTATGAGATGATAAAATATGGCAAAACCTAGACCAAAATTTCGTTGGCGTAGAAATCGGCGTAGTAGTTCGCGTAAGAGTGCACGTCAAATACCAAAGGGCGTTATTCATATTCAAGCAGGTTTCCACAATACTATTGTGACTGTTACGGATGTAGGAGGTCAGGTGGTTTCTTGCGATTCTGCCGGTACTTGTGGATTTAAGGGTGCAAAAAGAGGGACACCCTTTGCGGCTCAAACCGTGGCGGGAAGTGCTATTCGTCCATTGGTAAAACAAGGTATGCAAGAAGCAGAAGTCAGGATAAAAGGTTCTGGTAGCGGAAGGGATGGAGCATTACGGGCTATTCGTAGAAGTGGTATACTAGTAAGTTTCGTGCTAGACGTAACCCCTATGCCACATAATGGCTGTAGGCCTCCTAAAAAAAGACGTTTGTAGAAATCAAAGTTGAAGAAATTTCAAGAGAAATACATGATTAAAAAATATGATCAATATTTTAGAATATTACTATGATTCGAGAGAAAATAAGAGTATCTACTCGGACACTGCAGTGGAAGTGTGTTGAATCAAGAACAGATAGTAAATGTCTTCATTATGGGCGCTTTATTCTATCTCCACTGATGAAAGGTCAAGCTGACACAATGGGCTTTGCGATGCGAAGAGCTTTGCTTGGAGAAATAGAAGGAACATGTATCACACGTGCAAAATCTGATAAAATACCACATGAATACTCTACCATAGTAGGTATTCAAGAATCAGTACACGAAATTTTAATGAATTTGAAAGAAATTGTATTGAGAAGTAATCTATATGGAACTTGTGAGGCGTCTATTTGTGTTAGGGGCCCTAGATGTGTAACTGCTCAAGATATCATCTTGCCACCTTATGTCGAAATAGTTGACAATACACAGCATATAGCTGGCTTGACAGAACCAATTGATTTGTGTATTGGATTACAACTCGAGAGAAATCGCGGATATCGTATAAAAGCGGCAAATAACTTTCAAGACGGAAGTTACCCTATAGATGCTCTATTCATGCCTGTTCGAAACGTGAATCATAGTATTCATTCTTATGGGAATGAAAAACAAGAGATACTTTTTCTCGAAATATGGACAAATGGAAGTTTAACTCCGAAAGAAGCCCTTTATAAAGCCTCCCGGAATTTAATTGATTTATTTATTCCTTTTCTACATGCGGAAGAAGAAAACTTACATTTGGAGGACAATCAACACAAAGTTTCTTTACCCCTTTTTACCTTTCACAATAGATTGACTGAACTAAGTAAAAAGAAAATAAAAAAAGCATTGAAATACATTTTTATTGATCAATTAGAATTGCTACCTAGGATCTATAATTGCCTCAAAAAGTCCAATATACATACATTATTGGACCTTTTGAATAAGAGTCACGAAGATCTTATTCAAATTGAGCATTTTCGCATAGAAGACGCAAAACAAATATTGGACACTCTAGAAAAACATTTCGCAATTGATTGACAAAAAAATCAAAGAAGAAAAAGGTTGATTGAATATTGAATCCGAATAGACCCATAATTTCATTAAATTTCATAGATGTATCCAGGGAAAATTCACTTTTGAAGCGACTATTCCCTAGATACACGTGTTGTCTTATTTCACAATTTAATCAATTTAAAAAAGACCTAAAGTTAGGGATTTATCAATAGGTAATGTTGCTCCAATACCTAACCAAAGGGCCACCGCGGTACCAACCAAAAAGACAGTTGTCGCTACTGGACGACGAAAAGGATTTTGGAATTTATTAACATTCTCCAAAAAAGGAACTGTTAATAATCCCACAGGTACTGAGACCATTAAAAGAACGCCTAATAACTTATTGGGTACTGTACGAAGTATTTGAAATACGGGAAAAAAATACCATTCGGGTAATATTTCCAAAGGAGTTGCAAAGGGATCCGCGGGCTCACCAATCATTGATGGTTCTAGAACCGCTAAACCTACGTTACATGCAATAGTACCTAGAATGACTACCGGAAAAATATATAAAAGATCATTAGGCCATGCGGGCTCGCCATAATAATTATGACCCATCCCTTTTGCCAATTTAGCCCTTAATACAGGATCATTCAAGTCAGGTTTTTTTGTTATTAGGATAGGTGAATTCTTATAGATTCAATTCATCCCCCGAAAGAACCGGACATGATCATTTTTCATCATCCGGCTCGAGCAAGAATCAAAAGAACCAAATGGATCCCATATTCCATAAAGTATATATCTTATCCATATCCAAATAAAAGGTTCTTCGTAAGAACCAATTTCTTAGATATTCCTTTCCATAGTTGTAATTTTCCATGGGAAGGAATTCCGCTCTTCAAAATAAATGCTCAATACCCAAGTAGGCTTACAGAGTTAATCAGGATCAAATGCTTTCTGGGTCGTCTCATACCTTGGGTTTGTTGTTTATCTCCCAAATGGAGATTTCAACTTTACATAAAATATATATCTAAATATATATTTACATAGCATAGGGTTTACTTGTTACTAATATAGTCTAGCCTCCATTGTTCTTTAGATCCCCTGTTTCACTCCGATAGTATTATGGATCAGGTCGATGCATAGGAAATGAACGCATTTGAATACTATTCAAACTAATAATAATAAAAAAAAATGAAAAAACAAAACCTCTGGATTATATATTCTATTATGCAAAATCACACATTCGACTAGATCTTACGGAGCCTGTTCATGCATGACATGATCCAGGGTTGATCATAGAATAGATTCTCTTCAAACGAACCAGCCTATCCTCTCTCTGTATGTATAGGACTCACTTATACGGTGGTTGGACAAAAGACACATTCGATTATTAATTTCAATGTGGCAGAAATGGACATATACCTGCACGGCCTAATCAATAGTTCAAGTCACACACTCCCATAATCCATTTTTTTTCGGAGAATTACCTTCCACCAGTGATCTTATGTTAAATAACTAAATACAATATTGTATTGTGGAGTTGAAGGAAAATGTCCAAATACATGGATTATTCTTTTCAATAATCCATACTTGTAGCAATGAAATACTATTCTTCTTCCCCCAGGGAATAAAGGATTGATTACAAATATCTATGATATACCCCCCTTTCCTATTCTATAAAGGACCAGAAATACCTTGTTTACGTATCATTAGAAAGTGCATTAACATAAATACGGCAGTAAGAAGAGGCAAGACAAAAGTGTGTAAGCTATAAAAACGAGTCAAAGTGGATTGTCCCACACTAGCACTTCCACGTAATAACTCTACCAAAGGTGATCCTATTACAGGAATAGCTTCGGGTACGCCTGTTACAATTTTAACTGCCCAATAACCAATTTGGTCCCGAGGTAAGGAATAACCAGTTACACCAAAAGACGCGGTCAATACAGCCAGAACCACACCTGTAACCCAAGTCAATTCGCGAGGTTTTTTAAACCCGCCGGTGAGATACACACGAAATACATGTAGGATCATCATTAGAACCATCATACTTGCCGACCACCGATGAACCGATCGTATTAACCAACCAAAGTTAGCTTCAGTCATTATATATTGAACAGAAGCAAAAGCCTCAGTAACGGTTGGACGATAGTAAAAAGTCATAGCAAACCCAGTAGCTACTTGTACTAAAAAACAAGTAAGCGTAATTCCTCCTAGACAATAAAATATGTTGACATGAGGAGGAACATATTTACTAGTTATATCATCTGCAATCGCCTGAATCTCGAGACGTTCTTCGAACCAATCATAGACTTTATTGAGATAGGTAAACCGCGGAAATTCCCCCTCTAAGAACTGTATATGAGAATTTCATCTCGTACAGCTCAAGCAGACACCCAAATACTGATTGAAAGGGATATATAATAGAATAGAAAGTTTGAAACTTATTAATCCCTGATTTTCTCTTTTCGGAAGATACGAAGGAATAAAAATCCCGAAAGTTCTTCTTTGTGGGGATAATGCCAAAATATCAAGTCGGCTCATTCGTCTTTATGTTGATTGTTACTACAGGCCTCTTGAATATTCTCTTTCCCTATTTTTTTTATTGTGTGTAATGTGGCTTTTACTATTTTTTTTTATCATTAATAGGAATTTCTCTTGTTAAGACCCTATAGAATCGATTGAAACCCCAGATTCATACTCGAACCACGATGATTCAATAAAACCCCAAAGCTAAGCCCAAAGATTCCTTGAGTAAGAACCATCGGATCATCACTTATTCAATCAATAGGATAGGTATAATGACTAAAAATAAAAAAAAAAATTCGTCTGTTGATTAAACAAAATAGGCATAAAGAGGAGTTTGAAAGAAGAAAAATCTTTCGATTTCTAGCTTCTAAATTCTTTCTTTGAAAAGAAAATTTTTTTGAATCCGATCGAGAGGTCTGAATATTTAATATGAATCATAGTTCAAATATTTCTTGATATATTTTATATATTCCGTGTTCCAGATACCAGGATGAATATCCGACGAGGTAGAACCATCTCTATCAGGATAAGATGACAGACTCATTTTCCGTATTATCAACAGGATCAATTATAACAAGTCACACACTCATATTCCGGAAATACAGAAAGAAAAAAATTCCGCGATTGGACTACCAAAAGGGGGGTTAGAAATGGAATTCGGGACCCGAAAAATTCATTTTGTATTGTATTGAAAGGCTAGAACTTCCTGTTCCTGGTTCTTTTGGATTTCATTTTCTTGTGGATTTAATTCATTGAAATTCCATCCAGTAAAACAGAAGAATTAGAAATTTCCAAAATAATACATAGGAATATTGCAAATAAAGCCATTGCAACTCCCATCAAAGGAGTAGTTCCCCATCCGGGAGCTACTTTACCATATTCCGAATTCAACGGTTTCAATAAAGCCCCTACGGTAGTAGGTTTGGGACGAGATCTAGAACTACCCTCAACGGTTTGTGTAGCCATAAATCTGATTGTTTGTATTCATTGAGATCTATTGACTTTGTATACCTTTCCTTTTTATTTTTAATAAACCATTGTGGTCTTGAAATTATATAATAATGGAAACAGCAACCCTAGTCGCCATCTTTCTATCTGGTTTACTTGTAAGTTTTACCGGGTACGCTTTATATACCGCTTTTGGGCAACCCTCTCAACAACTAAGAGATCCCTTCGAGGAACACGGAGACTAGTTGAAGTAATGAGCCTTCCAATATTGGAGGGCTCATTCATTACTTCAATTGAGATAATGAAAAATTATTTCACCTTTTTAGTGGGAACTTTAGGAGGTTCCCGAAAAAAGATAGCGAAAAAAATTATCCCGAGAGTCGAGACTAATAGAAATGTATAAACCAATGCTTCCATAGATTCGATTGTGGTTTACAATTATAGCTTCCATACCTGTTTACTTGGGATTATTTTCCCGAAAAAGATAAAAAAGAAAGAGTAAAAAAAAAGGAAGGGCGGTGATTCAAATTAAGATTTCTCTAGTATCCTATAAAAAAAATAGAGGCAAAAAAAAGAAAGCAATGTTGTATTAGACTCCCTGTCTTCTTGTAGTTGGATCTCCAAGTTTTTGGAATGCTCCAAATTCTACTTGAGCATCCAAATCTGGGTCAATACCAGCAAAAACATCTCTGAACAGGGTTCTAGCCCCATGCCAAATGTGTCCGAAGAAGAAGAGTAGGGCAAAGGAAGCATGTCCAAAAGTAAACCAACCCCTTGGACTACTACGAAAAACGCCATCAGATTTCAAAGTAGCACGATCTAATTCGAAAATTTCACCTAATTGAGCACGCCTAGCATATTTTTTCACAGTAGCGGGATCGCTATAACTGACTCCGTTGAGTTCGCCACCATAAAACTCAACGGTTACGCCTACTTGTTCAACGCTATACTTAGATTCCGCTCTTCTAAAAGGAACGTCAGCTCTAACAATTCCGTCCCCATCTATTAAAACGACCGGAAATGTTTCAAAAAAGGTAGGCATACGGCGTACAAAGAGTTCACGCCCTTCTTTATCTCTAAAAATAGGGTGTCCTAACCATCCAACAGCTATTCCATCGCCGTTGTCCATTGAGCCCACTCTAAATAATCCTCCTTTTGCCGGATTATTGCCAATGTAATCATAAAAAGCTAATTTCTCAGGAATTTTCGACCAAGCTTCTGATAAATTTTGATTTTCGGCTAGCCCAGCACTTACTCTTCGGTATATTTCTTGCTGAAAGTATCCCTGATCCCATTGATAACGAGTGGGACCAAATAATTCGATCGGAGTAGTTGCTGAACCATACCACATCGTTCCGGCAACAACAAAAGCTGCAAAAAAGACAGCAGCGATACTACTGGAAAGAACGGTTTCAATATTGCCCATACGTAATCCTTTGTATAGACGTTGAGGCGGACGGACACTAAGATGGAATAGACCTGCTAATATGCCCAATGTCCCCGCTGCAATATGATGAGAGGCTATTCCTCCTGGAAAAAAAGGATCAAACCCTTCTACGCCCCATGCTGGATTTACAGGTTGTACTTTTCCTGTTAGTCCATAAGGATCGGACACCCATATTCCGGGACCATACAAGCCTGTTACATGAAATGCGCCAAAACCAAAACAAGCCACCCCGGAAAGAAATAAATGAATTCCAAAAATTTTAGGCAAATCCAAAGAAGGTTTTCCTGTACGTTCATCACAAAAAATTTCTAGATCCCAATACACCCAATGCCAAATAGCTGCCAAAAAGCACAAGCCAGAAAACACAATATGCGCTCCGGCCACACCTTCGTAACTCCAAATACCCGGATCCGTTATAGTCCCCCCCGTAATACTCCAACCGCCCCATGAATTGGTTATTCCTAAACGAGTCATGAAAGGTATAACAAACATACCCTGTCTCCACATTGGATCAAGAACGGGATCAGAGGGATCAAAAACTGCTAATTCATATAGAGCCATCGAACCGGCCCAACCGGCAACCAGAGCTGTATGCATTATATGGACAGAAATTAACCGGCCGGGATCATTCAATACGACGGTATGAACACGATACCAAGGTAAACCCATGGAATTACCCCTTTATTTATCAAAGATAAATAGCACTATGTAACTTTATTGCATTGTAAAAGACTATGACTATTCAATGGATACCTTGACTATAAAATGGATACCTTTTGTTCAATCAATGGATTATCTCGGAACAAGGGTTAATGTTTGTTCTATATCTGTTGGAACAATTTTTTTTGTAGGACCAAAGAGAGACAAATACATTCTATACCCGACGAGTAGCAATACGCAATGGGGAGTTGAAAACATATTATATTAGTGAATGCTTTCATACTTGTTCCCTATTGGAAGGCTATATTCGGAAGAATTTGATTTTTTCTTTCTTCTTTATTGAAGCTTCATTTTGATACTATACACACACAGAAAATCGGAGAAAGATTCATATCATTGATTAAAACAACAAAACCCCATACTAGTAGAGTAGAATCTAGTTTGGGGTTTTCTCGTTCATTTTTTTGTTGTTTTTTTTTTCATTTAATCTTATTCTAATGCCCAGTTTCACCCCCCCTAGGTTCCCGTTAGACTTCCAGGAGACGAAGAAACCTCGTGGGTTGATATAACAGATCAGCTTAATCGTAACAGAATACTTTTTTTGTGCGAAGAACTCGACGCAGACATCTCGAATGACATTATAGGTCTTATCCTATATCTCGGTATGGAGGATAATACCCAGGATTTACATTTGTTTATAAATTCTACTGGAGGAGAGGTAATAAACGGGATGACTATTTATAATATTATGCAATTTGTCCCAACCGCTGTAAGTACAATATGCCTAGGGATGGCTGCTTCAATGGCATCTTATATCTTGGTCGGAGGAGAATATAAAAAACGTGTAGCATTCCCTCACGCTAGGGTAATGATTCATCAACCTTCTGCCACTTTTACTTCGGAGGACGAGAAACAGGAGGTTTCCGTACTTTTCAGTGAATTAGAAGAACTTGTGGCTATCAGAGAAACCATCACAAGGGGTTATTCCGAAAGAACGGGCAAACCCGTCTGGATTATATCCCAAGATATGGAAAGAGATTTTTTTATGTCAGCAACAGAAGCTAAAGCTTATGGAATTGTTGATCTTATAAAGGGAACATCGAAAAAGCAAAACATTTGAGATTTTTTTTCTCTACTTATAGTTAGTATTGATTGGAACTAGTCCATTATGTATATGATTTAACATGCCAACTATTAACCAACTTATTAGAAACACAAGACAGCCAATCAGAAATGTCAAGAAATCCCCCGCTCTTCGGGGATGTCCTCAGCGCCGAGGAACGTGTACTAGGGTGTATGTGTGACTCGTTCAGATTATGAGCTGGAACAAAAAAGCAAAAGAAAGGAAAGAATTTTTCCAGTATTAATGATCATTACCAGTGAATAGGATAAAATGGAAGAACTCCAGTCACTATCTAAAATGAAAAAGATCCATTCATATGAAATTTATGGTTTCCATTGGTGTAAATCCGGTTTAAGATGAGAAAAAATTTCCCATTGGTAGCGAACGTTATCCATTAAGCGGGGAATCCTATTTTTAGGGCAAAACAAAAAAATTATGCTCCCATTCTTGCAAGAACGGACTAACAGGGCCAGCTATCTAGCTAACCTTTCAAATTCAATACCGTTACTGTATAAGTGGATCTCATTGTAAAAGACCTATTACTGGATAATTCATGGGTAGAGCCAAAAAGTTTGAACTGTACAAGTTATCAATAACACTCAGTAAATGAAGTAAAGGGCTCCGGTGTATAGAGAGGACCTCACCGTTTAAGAAATCACCATAGAAACGAAGGAACCCACTATTTCTTTATTCATCTATATTGAAATTGAATTTACATTTATTTTTTATTTGTTTGATATACCAATACAATTTCTTATTTTTTTGTCTTGTTTCAAGGCAAAATGTCTAAAAAAAGAAAAAATAGTGGTCGGGAAGGTTATAGTAGCAAAAGCCATTGGGATTTTTCTTTTTTACATTGAAAAATTATGTTTTGTTATTAATGATCAGGAAGGGAAAAAAGAATAACTCAAAGAAAGAAAATCAATTAGTTATTCATCAAAGTTTCATTTATTCAATGACTAGAGTTAGACGAGGATATATAGCTCGGAAACGTAGAAAAAAAAGTCGTTTATCCCGTAAAGGGGCTCATTCAGAACTTACTCGAACTATTGCTCAACAGGAAAGAAGGGCTTTAGTTTCGGCTCAGCGGAATAGAGATAGGAAAAAGAGAGATTTTCGTCGTTTGTGGATAACTCGGATAAACGCAGTAATTCGCAAAAAGGGAGTATACTTTTATTATAGTAAATTTCTACATGATCTGCACAAGAGACAGTCGCTTATTAATCGTAAAATACTTGCGCAATTAGCTATATTAAATAAGACATTTCTTTATACGATTTCCAATGAGGCCATAAAAAAAGAAGATTGGAAAGAATCCCCCAAAATGATTTCAATCAAGTTCCCCGGAGTTTATTCTCCGGGAGGATAGAGTAGAAATTAGTCTGATAAAATCCAATACATAAAAAAAATAAAAAAACCTATTCAAAAAAAAATTCCCCGATTTTTTTATTATCTTACGACACAACAATCAAATCTGGATTCTCATATTTTTGAAAACAAACCAGCAATCCATTTTTGAGTTCAGATTCGAATTTGGTTTTGATTCAATTACCAATTTTATAAAGACTTATTTTTTTCTAAAAAAAGACCTATTTTTTCTTTTTGGTTCGAATTTTTTCTTTTTGTGTCTCAATTTAGCAGTTCTAATAATAGCCGACTTGATTCTTTCAAATATTTTTTTATTATTATTAAAAGGTAACAAAGATAAGATACGAGCTTGTTTTATAGCAATAGTAATTAATCGTTGTTCTTTAAAGGTCAATTTAGTTACTCGCCTAGATAATATTTTTCCTTGTTGACTAATAAATCGTCTAAGTAAACTCGTTTTTTTATAATCAATTCGATCCCCTGATTGGATCGGGGGCAAAGGCAAAGGTCTACGAAAAGGTCGCTTGGATTTTTGAAAAAAGGGTCGCTTGGATTTTTGAAAAAAGGGTCGCTTGGATTTTTGAAAAAGGGGTAGCTTGGATTTATACATGGTTTGTTTAGTTTATTCCTTAATATAAAATAGAATATACCGAAAATCTTATTTCGGTTGGACATAAAAAAAATTAGAATTAAGAAATAGGATTTGGTTTGTTTATTTCGATTTTTTATATTTTTTTCTCAATATATATATGTATAATCAAAAAAATTTCAATATTATTAGATAATTTTAATAATATATAATAGAAATATAAAATTTCTATAATATTTATATAAATAGAAAATAGATTTATATAAAATCGAATGAAAATGGTTTTGTCCCCTTCCTTGAAAGAATGATAGACAGACGTTCGGTTCGATCTATTTCTTTATCTCTCCATGAATTGTATGTCTGTAACGGACAGAATTTTCGCAATTCCACCGACTAGGCGTATTGTGTCGATTCTTTTGAGTAATATATCTGGAAATGCCCCTTGATTCCTTATTAACACTCTTTCGAACACAACCGATACATTCCGAAATAACTTTTACTCGGGCATCTTTACCCTTAGCCATCAACCTAACCTCCTTTGGATTTTTGATTCAAACCACTTTTCTATTATTATTCTCGACCCGAAGTGAAGAAGAAAGGAAAATAAAAAAAATATAAGTTCCTAACTCGAAATACAAATACAATTAGAAATATTTCGTTGCAATGACAATCAATAGAGTAATAATAGTAAATTAATTTTATAAATACTCCGTAATCAAAAGGTTTATAACTATATTTCGAATCACAAAATTTCATTTTAATAGCTTGTATGATACTATTACCCTAGATTCACATTCGAACCGGATCCCAAGTTTTGATGAGGTTGAATCTACTTTTCGTCTTTCTCTCCTCTACTCTTCTTATATTATAAGGGGGGGTTAGTCACAGATAGTTGATTCTATCTCTAATCTTTGTTACCCCCTTACCACGTCAATAACTAGAATGATAAAAAGGGGAATGTCAGCGCATCTGGGAAAAAACGATTGATTTCTATTAATAGACCAGCTAAAGCCCCAAACCATAGAGTACTTAGGACCGGTGCCACGGAAAGATATGTTTTTAGATCTCGCATTGAAAATCCTCCTTCTTTATTTCTTTAATGTAATATATTTGATAAAGTCAATACATATCTAATCTACGATCAGATGTATAGATGGTTTCAAGTTAAAGACTACTTTAGTTTGTACACAAAATCCCTAAGCTAAGTCAAATTAAAATAAATGTACAACGATCCGGTAGATAAAATCGATTTTTTTTTCATAAAATAGAGTGGCATGCCCCTTCCTACTGAGCATTCCCGAAAAGTATTTTTGAATTTACGACGGGTTTTTCATATATATATAAATATTTTGATTATACCTTATATGATATGAGACCAAAAAGAGGAAAGGGCAAGATATATTATGTATATAGGAAATAACGATGTGGAAAACAAGACAAGGATAAGGACTCTTTACAATTACACTATTAAAACCAATTGAATTGAAAGGGATGTAGCGCAGCTTGGTAGCGCGTTTGTTTTGGGTACAAAATGTCACGGGTTCAAATCCTGTCATCCCTACCTAATTACTTTTCCTCTGAGAAGTAAGGAGGAATTCAATTTTAATTAAAATCGATTAAAAACAGAATTTATCATTTTTTTTTATCATACTCCATATGATAGATAGTGTATGCATACAGGATGTAGATGTAGTTTTTGGTTACAAAAAGTTTTCTGTACAGTCTTATCTATTATGATAAGAAAGCGCTCTTAGTTCAGTTCGGTAGAACGTGGGTCTCCAAAACCCGATGTCGTAGGTTCAAATCCTACAGAGCGTGATTCCATTCTTGTTAGGTCGAATCGAATTAATTATCGAATTAGACTGAAATAACTGAGCAGTAATCTAGATTTGACCTCCTACTTTCTCTAATCTACAGGAGGTCAATCAAAAAAATATTCGTTAATTAATCTAATTAATCAAAGGCCCAACTGATCACCACGTCTGTATTGTAAATATGCGGTTACGAATAATCCAGCTAAAGTAATAGGAATTAGACCTAAGACAATTCCAAATAGAAAAACTTCAATCATTTCATTCAATTCCTTTGAAAAAAAAAAAGAAAAAGGTAATATCTATCTCTAAATATTAATCTGAATTGCTCATGAATTTCAATAACCAAAAATTATCAATTGACGCGGTAAAGAGCTAAAAAATATATGGAATCCCACAGAAATATTTCTTGAGTTGTTCATTCAATTAATTTCAAATAAGTCCTATCTTACTCAGACCTATAAAGAAAGCGGAAGTTATAGTTAAAGCCGCTAGTAAAAAACCGAAATAACTAGTTATAGTAGGCATGAAGGAACTAAATGAAATATGTTATTTTTATACATATGTATATAAAGCACTTACCTAAGTTTCCATTTTGAAAGATCGGAGGGAGAATAAGTCAAAATAAGAATTCTAAAGAATAAGTTCAATTGAAAGTTTCAGATTTATCAATTATTAACTATTAGATTATAGATGTCACTATACTTTTTACTTCAATTTGAACTTCACTTTTATTTTTTTTGACTCAGTCGACTCAGCAATCGGGTTCATCCATATAAATAATATTTCGAATGAAAAGAAAAAGGGGTATCACACCTTCATTTCAATATTAATCAAAATTGCCTTGCTGTGTCAGAAGAAGGATAGCTATACTGATTCGGTATACTCTAAAGACACCTTTGGTACAATATGGGTAATCCCACAAAGAGTTTATGGAAAGTAAATGTAAATTTACTGATCTCATCTTTTACGGATTTGCCTTTGACTGTACAAGAATATGTGGAGCTCAGCATGTCTGGAAGCACAGGAGAACGTTCTTTTGCTGATATTATTACCAGTATTCGATACTGGGTCATTCATAGCATTACCATACCTTCCCTATTCATTGCCGGTTGGTTATTCGTCAGCACGGGTTTAGCTTACGATGTGTTTGGAAGTCCTCGGCCAAACGAATATTTCACAGAGAGCCGACAAGGAATTCCATTAATAACAGGCCGTTTTGATTCTTTGGAACAACTTGATGAATTTAGTAGATCCTTTTAGGAGGCCCAATGACCATAGATCGAACCTATCCTATTTTTACAGTGCGATGGTTGGCTGTTCACGGACTAGCTGTACCTACCGTTTCTTTTTTGGGGTCAATATCTGCAATGCAGTTCATCCAACGATAAACAAAACCGAATCCGAATTATAGAGCTACGACACAATCAAACCCGAACGAACAAAATGTTGAATTGAATCGTACCAGTCTTTACTGGGGACTATTACTCATTTTTGTACTTGCTGTTTTATTTTCCAATTATTTTTTCAATTAAATAAAAAGAAAGAACGAAAGAAATCTATAGAATCGAGTAGGAATTCTCTTATCCCATTCGGAAGGACCTCATTTCATAATTATCCATGACTGTTTATGTCTCTAGCACGACCACTTGATGAAATGGAGGGAAGTGGGGTAAATGGCCAAGACTAATAGAAGGATTCCTCTTTGGATAATAGGTATTGTAACTGGCATTCTTGTGATCGGTTTAATAGGTATTTTCTTTTATGGTTCATATTCTGGATTGGGCTCATCCCTGTAGTAATCGGGCGAACCGAGGTATAGATATGAAAGTATAAGAACTCGACGGGACCTTCCTTCTACCTTGAATTAGACAAACAAAGAAGGGGGAGGTCCCGTTAATTTCTTTATTTTTTTATTATCATAATCCTTTTTCGTATAAATGAAAAAAAGGATCCATGCAATGATGCTTTTTGGAAATTCATTTATTTGGTCATTCAAAACATCTATTTCTCGATAGTCTTCTTTAATTGACCCTTCCCAAAAGAAAGAAGGAATCACTTTATTTATTGAATCACACAATAGAATCGATATTTTTATAGATCAAATATCGTGCAAGAAGTTCCATTTGTTCAATCAATTTTCCTCTATCTTTTTTAAAGTTTGTCCACTACTTTAACTTTAGTTTTAGTATATTAAAAAGTAGTATATTATATACTTGCTTGTCGTGTGTCGAAGACCAGGAAGGCAACGAATCCCCCCTAGAATCGTTTGTTCCCCTCATTTATTTATCTTCTCTTTTCGTTTTATTCCCCGCTTAGTCTAGTATCTAGTCGAATTTGATTCTAGAATCGAATAGAAAACTTTTTATACACTCTATGAAATTGAGATATCATATGATATTTGATAATAGTGACATCATCCCAATTTCGATTGAAAAGAAAGAAGTAAAAAAAAAAGTCAAATAGTCCTCCTTGCAATATATATACATATTCTAACAAAGAATGTAGTACAAGTAATTCCAGACCTCTCGTAGATGTCGAAAAATAGTATTAAAAAAAATTTTGTTCTTGTTACGAACTTGATGTTGATAAATCCACGAATCTAGAAATTCATTTCGGACAATTGAACCTTCTCGAACTGTTTCTTTTTAAGAACCAAAAAGATTTGTGCCAAAATAACAGATGCAAAGAAGAACAAAAGACCTTGTACGCGCAATGGGTCTTGAAGTACTATTTCTGCATCTCCCTGACCAAATCCACCCACATTAGGATTACTTGTTAATGGTTGATCAAGTTTGATAGATTCACCCTCTGAAACAAGAAGTTCTGGTCCTGGAGGGATAACATCAACCACTTCACGTCCATCCGAGGCATCTACTATGGTTATTTCGTATCCGCCCTTTTCTTTTCGAAAAATTTTCTTTACTATACCGGCTGCTGTAGCATTATAAACTGTATTATTACTCTTGCTTCCGTCAGGATAAATCTGGCCCCTTCCCCTGTTACCACCCACATATATCGGATATTTTAAGAAGTGAGCATCTTTCCTAGTGGTAGGGTCCGGGGAAAGAATCGGAAAGGTGATTTCACTATATTTTTGCCCAGGAACAGGACCTATCACAATAATATTTTTTTTATTGGGGCGATAGCTCTGAAAAGAAAGATTGCCTATCTTTTCTTTCATCTCGGGAGAAATACGATCAGGTGGGGCTAATTCAAATCCCTGAGGTAAAATAAGAACAGCCCCCACATTCAAACCCCCCTTTTTGCCATTAGCAAGAACTTGTTTTAGTTGCATATCATAAGGAATTCGAACAACTGCTTCAAATACAGTATCAGGAAGAACCGCTTGTGGAACCTCAATATCCACGGGCTTATTAGCTAAATGGCAATTGGCACATACAATACGCCCAGTTGCTTCTCGTGGATTTTCATAACCTTGCTGTGCAAAAATGGGATATGCATTTGAAATGGATGACCGAGTTATTATATATATCATAACCGATACGTAAATGGATCGAGTAATCTGTTCTTTTATCCAAGAAAAAGTATTTATAGTTTGCATGGTCCAATCGTTGATCCCGAAAATTTCTACAATAAATTGGGTAGGTTGCTAGTCTAGTTCCCTATCCACGATTCTGCTATTTACCTTACTGAACTTAATTTAATTACTGGAATATGGGAGAAACTCCCCGCCTTGGATGGGTAGAAATAGAAGGAGTAAGTACGATTTTTAATGCTTTGATTATGTACGAAGTAAGAAACCTTATAATTCTAAATTATAATTGGATTCATATCCGTATATCGTTTTTCTTTTCAATCATTCATTGAATGATAAATCACTACAAGTGATGGGGATACCCGATTTAAATAACGGAAAATCCCATATTTGAGAATTGTATCTAGAATGACTGGAAAAGTGGAAACAAGACCAGATATAATTTGATCGTTATGTGCAAATCCAAAATCTTTGTAGATAGAGCCAATCATTAGTTCCCAACCGTGGGGTGAATGAAATCCAATACATAAATCGGTTAATAAAAGAATAGAAAAAGCTTTTATTGTGTCGCTTAAGTTATATAGGAATTCCTGAACCCAAGAGTTAAGAAGAATAAGTTCTTTATTCCCCAGAATAGAATACCCACTTAGAATAAGGAAATAGATTATATTTGTCGAGAAGTGCAAAATCATATGGATACAATCCTCATTGTGCATCTTGATCAATTGAATCGTTTCATTGTGGATTCCTATACGAAGCTTTTGTAGATGTGTTTCCGGGTATCCCTTTATCATTTCGTCCAACAAACGGAGCTCCTCTAATTCGATGAATTTTTCTAGAAGACTCGTTTCTTGAATATCATTCAAAAGAGTTTCAGATTGCTTTATATTCCACCAATTAGTAACCCAAGATTCCAGACTTTTTTGAAATGATAGAGAGATCCACCAGGGTAAAAATACTATAGATACAAGATATAGAAAGGGAATAAATGCTCTCTTTTTTTCCATTTTTTTTTTTTCATATAGAAATTGTTAACGAACCCGGCGCGCTCGTCGACTCTATGCGACCTAATATTTCTATGAAACATGAGTTCTATTACTCTATTACAAAGTATCGAATCTATGAATCTATTCTCCGTTTTTTTTTGTTCTAATTTGGTAATTAGTCCTTGAATCTTTGAAAAAACACAAAATATAGAATAAGAATAAAGAATCCACTCTGAATTCGAATGAATAAATAAAAAAATCGTGTTTCCAGATATTGCAATTGGTTCAATTAGAAGCAATTCCTTCCTTTTAAGGAATACGTGGGACAGCCACTTAAATTTAAGAATATTATTTTGATTTCAAGACGAGAGAACTTACTTGACTACCAAAATATCAATCAAATCTTTGGAAAAATTTCACGAGTTACCCATAGCACAAAATAAAGAATTGAGGGTCTGAATGTGATGATCAAAAATGGATGGCAAAACAAAACAAAATTCGAATAAGAAAATTCTCGTTATAATTATAAGAAAGCCAATTCTTTGATCATTAAAGAGAACAAAAGAAAGAATAAAAATAAAACGAAAGATTGCTAAATAATATATATAAATACATGATTTTTTTGTATTGTATCTAACCTCTCAATTCTAACTACTGGGCCTAAATAAAGAAAGTTATTTATTTTGATTTGATATATGGAATGAATCCATTATTATTTCTATTTTTTACTTTTTTTTATTACTGTTACTGAATTTAATTGAGAATTGAGTTGAGTCGATTTCCATACGAATAAAAGACCCCTTTTTGTAGACAAATTTGTAGACAAAAAAAAATTTCCCCTTTTGGTTTTTCTGTATACCTGTATACGTCTGTTTTGACCCGAATGGGTGTTCTGATTTAATTTCCGTTAAGGTACGCCGTATAAAAAGGGGATTGTATGTAGAGTTTTTATTTTATTCCGAGCTGAGAAAGAAAGCATTCGTTTCAAAATACTTCATTCAATTGGTACACGCAGGAAATAGGCTAATTCAGCAGCTTTTTGTTCAATTTCTCGTGGAGTCAAATTCTCATCAGTACGAGTCAAGGGAAGGGCCCCCTGGCCTCTGATTTCCAGATAAAGGACACTACGAGTATAAATACCCTCTTTAAGTTCTATTCTAATGGACTGAATATCTTTTATAAGAAATCGGAGGAAGATGCGACGATTTTTTCCAGGAAATCCCCAACGAAAAATACATACTCTTCCTTCTTTTCTATCGAAAAGATCATAACCACTACCTACATTCCACGAAATTGTACACCACAAATAGGAGCTAATAAAGAGGCCTGCGATCCCATAGAAAGACATCACGATCCCTTGTGGAAAAAAAAAATGGGCTGGGGGGGGAATAAAGATATCAAATTCCTACCAAGATAGCTGGAAATTCCAACCAATAAAAATCCTAAGGAACCTAAAAAAAGGATAAATGCCCAGCAGAAATTACTAATTTTTCTAGATCCCGTTATAAGTTCTATCCATATACGTTCTGATCGCCAATTCATAGTGGATCGGGTTGCATTTTATTTGAATTGAAAGAATATCCCAAATGAATTTGACTTTCCTTATTCATTCTTTTTGTTTTCAATGTAACTCTCATCAACTAGTACCATACCATTCTGATGTGAATCTTTACTTGAAACTAGTTAGATCAAAAATAATAACATCTACCCCCCTAATGTCATGTTTCCACATGCACATGCATAAGGGCTCTTTCTTTTATGTTCGGAAGAAATCACGTGGTAGACCATTCTGCTAAATAGATATCTGTGTTATGATTCAAGTCTAAGTCTTGAAAAATTGGATTTGGCCCACACCACAAGATCTAAACAATCTTGTTTTTTTGAACATGAAGAAATAAAGAAGCCATTGCAATTGCCGGAAATACTAGGCCTACTAAAGGCACAAAAATAGAGGGAAAGTTGATAGTTGTCATAGAATGGGTACCTCGATTTACTATATTGTTCTTTTTTTTTAAATTTTTTTTTTTTTTTTTTATGTTATTATATTAATAAATAAATTCGAATTCTAATTCCATAGATATAGAATTAGAAGTCAGTAGAGTATATATAATAAGTGCAAGGAATGTAGAACTAAAAAAATCAGCTTTCCACATAGAATATATGATAATCGACTTTATTATTCTTCATTTTTTCTTCTTTCTTTTGCTTCTACAAATTCAATAAAATAAATCGAAAGAATAAGGTTTCTTATTAATTGAATTTCCAAAGGATTCGTTAGAATCGGATCCAAGAGGGATTTGAAATAAGGAAAAAGAAAGGGGATTCCCGGAAAATCCCGAAAGAGGCAAAAAGTTATTTATTTTTGAATTATATACATATGTCAAAATAGAAAAAGGGAACATGAAATTTGTAAAATAAAACAAATTTCGCAGAAGGAAAAAAAGGAAGATGTCATTCTTTTTTTTTATCTTATTGATAGGGGTTTCCTAATAAGTAATCAAAAAATGTGAATATCTAAACTCACACTTTTTGATTACTTTACTTCTATTCTACAATTAGGGTGTCGCCGACTAAAAACCTACATACTTACTTGCAGTTTTTACTTTGATTCCTATAAACCAAATACTTTATTTTATCGAATTGACACAAATAATTGACCTTTATGCTCGACTTGATTTTTATTCAAAGCGTGCAACTTAAGTAACTCACTTATAAGGTTCTTTAAAAGATTACGCGGTATGATTAGATCCAATAAACCCTTTTGGAATAAATTTTCCGCCGTTTGTAAATCTTCGGGTACTGTCAGATTCAATGTTTGCTCAATTACTCTTTTACCCGCAAATGCAATGTCGGCGTTGGGTTCGGAAAAAATAAGATCTCCCAACATACCAAAACTGGCTGTCACCCCACCAGTAGTGGGCGTTGTAAGGATTGATATATAGAATAACTTTTGATTTGTTTGGTGCTTATGCAAAGCGGCAGATATTTTAGCCATTTGCATTAAGCTCAAGCTTCCTTCTTGCATCCGTGCCCCTCCGGAAGCACATACTAAAATAACCGGTAGGAAATTTTTGGTAGCATATTCAATCAACCGGGTTATTTTTTCACCTACTACGGATCCCATACTACCTCCCATAAACTGAAAATCCATAACCCCAATTGCTAAATAAATACCGTTTAGTTGACCTGTACCTGTTTGAACAGCTTCAGTTAACCCCGTCTCTTCTTGATAGGAATGGATACGAAGATTATAGTCTTTCTCTCCGGATCCGGATCCACCAACATCATCGTCCAAATCTTCCTCCGCCTTATCCTGAAAATTTCCTTTATCCGCCAACGCCGACTCGGCGGATTTAGAAATTCCTTCGTCCGACTCGGATTTATAATTATATGACTCGGATTTATAATTTCCTTCATCCGAATCTGATTTATAATTTCCTTCATCCGACTCCGACTCTGATTTATAATTAATATCAGCTGCAGTATTAAGACAATCAACATCAATACGATTTTCCGTATCATAAAACTTTCTCCTTATCCCAGTGCGGGAATCTTTTTTAGAATTTATAAGGGGGGGAGTGCCATTTGTGCCCAAATCAATCCCGTTTTCGGCATCATGGTCGGGATTTTTTTTTTTACATTTGCATTTTAATTTGCAACGACAAACATGGTCTTCATTCTTATAATCCGCCTCCTCCTTCGGAAGAATTAATATTTTAGTGGGATTCCTATCTAATTCAGTAGGATCCTTTATTTTAGTGGGATTCCTATCTAATTCAGTAGGATCCCTATCTAATTCAGTAGGATCCCTATCTAATTCAGTAGGATCCCTATCTAATTCAGTAGGATCCCTATCTAATTCAGTAGGATCCCTATCTAATTCAGTAGGATCCCTATCTAATTCAGTAGGATCCCTATCTAATTCAGTAGGATCCTTTATTTTAGTGGGATTCCTATCAAATTCAATGGGATCCGTAGAAATCATGTCTTCATCCATAGGATTCCAAGTGCCTGGATCAATCGGAAGGTCGATTCTTTCTGAACTACTCATTTTCAAAGGAGATCCACAGTGTTCACAAATATTCAATTTTGTGTTAAAAAAATATTTTTTATAATTTAATCCAAAACAATTTTCGCATTGAACCCACAAATGCCCATAATTTTGAGTTCCCTCTTGATTCTGATCTGAATCTTGATTCTGATCTGAATCTTGATTCTGAGTTCCCTCTTGATTCTGAGTTCCCTCTTGATTCTGATCTGAATCTTGATTCAGATTTCCCTCTTGATTATTCTGAGGACTTTGATTCTTTTGACTCTCTTTTTTATTTGTCGTCCCCTTCTTTCTTTTTTTATATTCCTGATCGTCAAAATATTTTGTTGGTTTCGAATATTCTTCTTGATCATAATCATTTTTATAAAAAAAATATTCATCTCGATTTTTAAGTAAATATTTATTTCGATCTTTAACTTCTGTTTCTAAATAAATATCTCGATCGGAAAAATCCTGCTCATAATATTGATCATCAAAAGGGTCCTCAAAAGGGTCCTCAAAAGGGCCCGGGTCCTCAAAAGGGTCCTCAAAAGGGTCCTCAAAAGGGCCCGGGTCCTCAAAAGGGTCCTCAAAAGGGCCCGGGTCCTCAAAAGGGTCCTCAACAGGGCCCGGGTCCTCAAAAGGGTCCTCAAAAGGGCCCGGGTCCTCAAAAGGGTCCTCAAAAGGGCCCGGGTCCTCAAAAGGGTCCTCAAAAGGGCCCGGGTCCTCAAAAGGGCCCGGGTCCTCAAAAGGGTCCTCAAAAGGTAAATCCCGGTCGTTAAGGGGGGGGGGTGGGGCCGGGTTCCCCCCCTCATTCCCTGAATCAGACCCATTTCCATTTTTTTTACCTTTTTTTATTTTTCTCTTACGTTTACCCGGACCCTTTTTCTTATCTTTTTTTATAGATTTAGATTTATCCTCATCCTTCGGATCAATAAGTCCATTTTCTTCTTGTTGATCTTGATCATTTGTTTGTCTATTTGTTTCTTGTTGATCTTGAGAAGAGGCTTTTGTTTCGTTTTGTTGATCTTGAGAAGAGGCTTTTGTTTCGTTTTGTTGATTGAAATACTTATTTTGTTCCTTAATAAATTCTGAGATTATCCCTTTCAAATACAGCTCCTGAAAATTAACTATACTTTCCGGAAAATCCCACGTCGATTCAGTTGGAGGTTCACGGAGATAAAAGAAATACTCAATATAGCGGATTAATTCAATTCTGCACTTTCGAAGGTCCCTTACGACTCCTGTTGTAGGTTTTTCTTGTTTTTCATCTCGAAGATGAAAAAAACGAGCAAAATCAGCTATTTTGTAAATTATCTGTTCTTCTAAATCTGGCCCCTTTTCCTTTTCCGTTGTTGGTGGATTTTCTTCTTCGTTTTCGCTATCAATAAGATCTAGAATTTTTAAAAAAGGTTCATAAAAATCCCCCCCAGCCTTAGGGATCCGGCTAAGTTCTTCCGCTGCCCAGTTATTAATAGCCTTTGCCTTAGCCTTAGCCTTAAGAGCTTTCATAGCCTCCATAGCTTCCCTAGCCTTCCTCTCTTGTTGTTTCTTTTTGATTAACAACTGGGCCTTTTTATATATATTTTCCCAAGTAGATTTGATGTTTTTGTTCTCATTCGATTCGTTGCTTGAATTCTGATCAGTTTCTTTTTCAAAAGCCTGCTGCTGACCCATGGATTCACTGGAAGTCTGCTCTTTTGCAGAAGCCTGTTTATCTTTACCTGTCTCGTCCGCCTTTCGTTCTTTTTTCGTTCTAGTTCTCTTTTTCTTTTCATCCAAATCTTTTTTTTTGGGACCTTTCTCTCCGATAGGATCTTCAGCAGAGCCGACACTACTCTTAGCGTTGCGTAATCTCCATTTGTGTTGTAGCTTCTTTTTCGACCCTATCGAATTGAAATTGCCCCACCCCCACGACCAGTTCGGGGTCGTCCGTTGCGACAGAGTCGCAATTAGCGATATAACGACAGAAATGTTTCCGAAAACAACAGGGCAGCTAGGAAATTTTTCTAGCATAAGGTCTCTTCTCCCTCCTATTATATATAGGATAGTATAATATAAGTTTTTTTATAATAATAAATTTCGATCAAATCCGATATATATCGTTCCCATAATATTCATATTTTTCTAAACTAACTTGAAGAAGTTACTGTGTATATGCTCTTTCAAAAACAGTATAGTCATAACTGACCCCGAAGTCAAGTCAACTCTTCAAGAGGGTAGCTCCTTTTTTTATAAAACCAAAGCTACCTAGGGCTATACGGACTCGAACCGTAGACTTTGAGTAAGACAACGAGGATTTTCAGTCCTCTGCTCTACCAACTGAGCTAAAGCCCTTCCTTTGTGTGTGCTACATATTTTATGTTATGCCTTCCTTTTATTTTTTCGCAAGATGAATATTCCACCCACGATTCAACATCATAGCTCGTAGATCTGTTTGTTTGATTAATATTGCTTATAAACACTAATTATTACGTTTATAATCCATCTATACTATAGTGATGGTTCTCCTTGTAATGATAAACGGCCTACTTAACTCAGTGGTTAGAGTATTGCTTTCATACGGCAGTAGTCATTGGTTCAAATCCAATAGTAGGTCTCTTGGGTGGGGTCAAACTTATTATACATCGTCGACTCCGGTATATAATAAGTTTCTCTACTCACCCTCCGATTATTAAGACTATATATAATCGACTATTTTTTATTTTTATTTGATTTTGTTGATTGAATCAAATACAAATAAAAATAGGATATCTTCTCTATATAGATTCTATAGATAAAAAGTGTATAAACAAAACTTCTTTTGATTATTTGGACGCACCAACTAGTTACCAAATCGTATTGGTAGCCTCTACTCGTGTCTTAGCTCGTCTGAGAGCTAGATTTGCTTCAATTATTTGTCTCTTTCCTTCAGCTTTCCTCAAAATAGCTTCTGCTTTTTCAAGAGTTTGCTGGGCTTCTTGTGGATCAATGTCACTACCGCTCTCAGCCTCATTTGCTAAAACAGTGATCTCATTATTGCCTATTATAGCAAAACCGCCCATCAGAACTATTGTTAACCATTGGTCGTTAAGGCGTATTCTCAAAACCCCTATATCTACAGCTGTGGCAATAGGAGCGTGGTTTGGTAATACGCCGATTTGGCCACTATTTGTAGGTAAAATTATTTCTTTTACTACTTCGGAATTATAAACAATTCGATTAGGAGTAAGTACACAAAGATTTAAGGTCATTTCTTCAATTTGCTCTCCATTTCTAAGTTCATAGCTTTCGCGGTAGCTTCATCGATGTTACCTACCAAATAAAAGGCCTGTTCAGGGAGACTATCTAATTCTCCGGAAAGGATCAATTTAAACCCTCTAATTGTTTCTGCTAGGCCAACATATTTTCCTGGGGAGCCCGTAAAGACTTCTGCTACGAAAAAGGGTTGTGATAAAAAACGCTCAATTTTTCGTGCTCTTGCTACGGTTAAACGATCTTCTTCGGACAATTCGTCCAACCCAAGGATAGTTATAACGTCCTGAAGTTCTTTGTAACGTTGTAAGATTTGCGTAACTCTTTGCGCAGTTTCATAATGTTCCTCGCCAACGATCCGAGGTTGGAGCATAGTTGACGTTGAATCTAAAGGATCCACTGCTGGATAGATGCCTTTGGCGGCTAATCCTCTTGACAGTACGGTAGTAGCGTCTAAATGTGCAAATGTCGTGGCAGGAGCGGGATCGGTCAAATCGTCTGCAGGTACATAAACTGCTTGAATCGAAGTTATGGCCCCTTCTTTTGTAGAAGTAATTCTTTCCTGTAACGAGCCCATTTCGGTACTAAGAGTAGGTTGATAGCCCACAGCGGAAGGCATTCTACCCAATAAGGCGGATACTTCAGATCCTGCTTGTACGAAACGGAAGATATTGTCGATAAATAGAAGTACGTCTTTTTTATTAACATCTCGGAAATATTCCGCCATAGTTAGGGCAGTCAACCCAACTCTCATACGTGCTCCCGGCGGTTCATTCATTTGACCGTAGACTAGAGTCACCTTTGATTCCGCAATATTTTTTTCATTTATAACTCCGGATTCTTTCATTTCCTTGTAAAGATCATTTCCTTCACGAGTACGTTCACCTACTCCGCCAAATACGGATACGCCCCCATGAGCTTTTGCAATGTTGTTGATCAATTCCATGATTAGTACTGTTTTACCCACTCCAGCTCCCCCAAATAGTCCGATTTTTCCTCCACGGCGATAAGGGGCTAAAAGATCTACCACTTTGATTCCCGTTTCAAAAATGGATAAATTAGTATCTAACTGGGTAAAGGCGGGCGCAGATCTATGAATAGGAGATGTTGTGCGAGTATCCACGGGACCTAAATTATCAATAGGCTCTCCAAGTACGTTAAAAATTCGTCCGAGAGTTGCTCCACCGACTGGAACGCTTAAAGGAGCTCCTGTGTCAATAACTTCCATTCCTCGTGTTAGACCGTCTGTAGCACTCATCGCTACAGCCCTAACTCGATTATTTCCTAATAATTGTTGTACCTCACAAGTCACATTAATTGGTTGACCCGCAGTATCTCGACCCTTAACTACCAGAGCACTGTAAATATTCGGCATCTTACCTGGAGGAAAAGCTACGTCCAGTACCGGACCAATAATTTGAGCGATACGCCCCAGCTTTTTTTTTTCAAGTGTGGAAACCCCAGGACTAGAAGTAGTAGGATTTGCTTTCATAATAATAGTAAAGTAAAATATGTCGAAATTTTTTGCGAAAATGAAAATTATCGAATCCAAAATAAAATCAATGTCCGATAGCAGATTGATCGATTAATTAAATAAGACATAGGAGTTAGCACTCAATTTTTTTGGTACCATCCAAATGAATCCAATTCAATTGTTCACTTATTCCATTTTGACTTATTCGATTCAATTTCAATGAGTGAATTCTCAAGTTCACTCAACTTATTAAAAAAAAAAAAAATCTCAAATGGATGAATAAAAATCTTGAGAAAGTCTTTTATTTGTCTATCATTATAGACAATCCTTTCGATATTATCTACGAAAATGGAAACCTAAACTATATTCAAATATTTCAATTGAATTTATGATTCATTATTTCTATCGCACTGGAACTAAGTTCTTATTTAGTATATTTATTGATTTATGTCTAGCCTATTCTTTTACCCTTTCCTGATGGAATTCCGCATATTTTCACATCTAGGATATACATATAAAACATATCTCGCCGTCAAGAGTGAATTTCGAATTATTTAGGTCTTTCGATTCAAAAGGGGGTAAGAAATTGGAAACTTGAAAAACAAATAAGGGTTGGGTTGCACCATATATATGAACGAGGATACAATCCGGACGTCTTTGGCGAATCAAATACATGGTCTAATAACGAACCTTTTTGATTAGTTGATAATATTTGTTGAGAATTTTATGAAAGATTCCTGTAAAAGGTTTCATTAAGGCCTGATTTTTGTCGAGTAGACCTTGTTGTTTTGTTGTAAAAATTTTCAATCAAATTTAGTTGTAGGGAGGGACTTATGCCACCACAAACGGAAACTAAAGCAAGTGTTGGATTTAAAGCAGGTGTTAAAGATTACAAATTGACTTATTATACTCCTGAATATCAACCCCAGGATACCGATATCTTGGCAGCATTCCGAGTAACTCCTCAACCTGGAGTTCCGTCAGAAGAAGCAGGAGCCGCAGTAGCTGCCGAATCTTCTACTGGTACGTGGACAACTGTATGGACCGACGGACTTACCAGTCTTGATCGTTACAAAGGACGGTGCTACCACATCGATGCCGTTCCTGGAGAAGACAATCAATATATTTGTTATGTAGCTTACCCCTTAGACCTTTTTGAAGAAGGTTCTGTCACAAATATGTTCACTTCCATTGTGGGGAATGTATTTGGGTTCAAAGCCCTGCGTGCTCTACGTTTGGAGGATTTGAGAATCCCAGTGGCCTATGTCAAAACTTTCCAAGGTCCGCCTCACGGTATCCAAGTTGAGAGAGATAAATTGAACAAGTATGGCCGTCCTTTACTGGGATGCACCATTAAGCCGAAATTAGGGTTATCCGCTAAAAACTATGGTCGAGCAGTTTATGAATGTCTTCGCGGTGGACTTGATTTTACCAAAGATGACGAAAACGTGAACTCCCAACCATTTATGCGTTGGAGAGACCGTTTCTTATTTTGTGCCGAAGCAATTTATAAAGCACAGGCCGAAACAGGTGAAATAAAAGGGCATTACTTGAATGCTACCGCAGGTACATGCGAAGAAATGATAAAAAGGGCTGTATTTGCCAGAGAATTGGGTGTTCCTATCATAATGCACGATTACTTAACAGGTGGATTCACTGCAAATACTAGCTTGGCCCTTTATTGCCGAGATAATGGTCTACTTCTTCACATACACCGTGCAATGCACGCAGTTATTGATAGACAGAAGAATCATGGTATGCACTTCCGTGTACTAGCCAAAGCGTTACGTCTGTCTGGTGGAGATCATATTCATGCTGGTACCGTAGTTGGTAAACTTGAAGGGGAAAGAGATATCACTTTAGGCTTTGTTGATTTACTACGTGATGATTATACTGAAATAGACGCAAATCGCGGTATTTATTTCACTCAATCTTGGGTTTCCACACCAGGTGTTTTGCCCGTTGCTTCGGGAGGTATTCACGTTTGGCATATGCCCGCTCTAACCGAGATCTTTGGGGATGATTCCGTACTACAGTTCGGTGGAGGAACTTTAGGACACCCTTGGGGGAATGCACCGGGTGCTGTAGCGAATCGAGTAGCTCTGGAAGCATGTGTACAAGCTCGTAACGAGGGACGTGATCTTGCTCGCGAAGGTGCTACAATTATTCGCAATGCTAGCAAATGGAGTCCTGAACTAGCTGCTGCTTGTGAGGTATGGAAGGAAATCAAATTTGAGTTCCCAGCAGTAGATACCCTGGATAAAAAGAAAATAGGATGACTCCAGGCTAAGTACTTAATCCTTTAATTGAATTTGAAATAAACTCGGCCAAATCTTTTTTTTTAATAAAAGTATTGATCCGAATACAACTATGTTAAGTGGAATGGAAAACAAAACTTAAATAAGATTGAAGTCAATCACTCTTGAAACGAGACACGTCACGTAGTAAACAAATGAAACTAAACGCGGTTACGTGCCCCGCTCAAAATGAATTTTTGTTTTAACTCAAGTTCTCCACCATGAGCTTTGTACTGCTCCAAGGGAGAAGGGTAAGAGTCCCCGTAGTAACCGGGACGGGGACTCGAAAGAAAAGCCAACAAACAAGGGTAAGAGTCCCCGTAGTAACCCGAACGGGGACTGTAAAGCAAAGCCAACAAACAAGGGTAAGAGTCCACGGGGACTGTAAAGCAAAGCCAACAAACAAGGGTAAGAGTCCACGGGGACTGGAAAGAAAAGACAACAAACAAGGGTAAGAGTCCACGGGGACTGGAAAGAAAAGACAACAAACAAGGGTAAGAGTCCACGGGGACTGGAACGGGGGGGTGGAACTCGAATATACACGAATATTAGAACCTCCAATTTTGGTATGGATATGTAATGGAATGGATCCATTCATATTTATTTTATAGAATGTTTGGATGGATATGTAATGGAATGGATCCATTCATATTTATTTTATAGAATGTTTGGATGGATATGTAATGGAATGGATCCATTCATATTTATTTTATAGAATGTTTGGATGGATATGTAATGGAATGGATCCATTCATATTAATCTTGATCGAATATATGTAATTGTAATGGAATGGATCCATTAATATTAATCTTGATCGAATATATGTAATTGTAATGGAAAAAAAGAGACGCGATGCCTCACCTCATTCATTCGCGTCGGCCCTTACCAAAATGACGCGTGCCCCCCCTCATTCGCGTCTGCCCTTCCGAATAGCATGTTTTTATTTTTAAACACATGCCAATTGGCATGTGATGTTACACACATGCCAATAACTAGCCCTGCTCTGAGCTAGTCTCGGCCTCTACCCAGGGAGGAATAATTAAACTTATAGCTTCCAAGCCAAGAAACTTAACTTGCTTGTTTTTTCAAAGGGGGGAATAATTAAACTTATAGCTTCCAAGCCAAGAAACTTAACTTGCTTGTTTTTTCAAAAAAAAATATATTATCAAAAAAAATATATTTTAAAAATGTCTCGTGTCTGTAAAAATATATTTTAAAAATGTCTCGTGTCTATACCCCGTTACTGGGGGTAGGGTCAGCCTCTTTCATCGTTTCAACTAACTAAATGAAATTCTTTATTTTAAAAACTATCTATCCGTCTATCTAAAAAATAGATGGGGTATATTGCGCGATAACTAAATAAATAACTTATAGCTTCCTTATGTGTGATGATCTCTACTATTTATGTATATCGATCCTTATTCGTTAATTTCGGATATTCGTAAAAAATTTCATCATGTGCCAGGAACCAGATTTGAACTGGTGACACGAGGATTTTCAGTCCTCTGCTCTACCAGCTGAGCTATCCCGACCATTCCCCCTTCTGGGGCATCATCTACTCATTTTAATGGAGAACTCGGGTCTATGTCAATTAAAAGGACGAAAAGTATAACAAAGTCTTATCTAGGTACCGCAATTTCTTTGGTCTTCAAAAATAAGGACTTTGTCTCTAAGTTTATTTAAGTTTTAGTACAATGATATTGATTGTGAATCACTCAAATGATTATTCCTTGCTCAAAGATATTCATTTTTACGTATATCACAAGACTTTTTATAAGGGAAATTTCCGTCCGGAGCCTTTAGCCTTTTTGAAATTGAAAACAAAAAAAAATAAGGAACATAACCACCTTCAAACTGTTAATAAAAAGAGGATAACTAGTTAGGGAGTGAAATAAGCTTTTGGGGATAGAGGGACTTGAACCCTCACGATTTTTAAAGTCGACGGATTTTCCTCTTACTAGAAATTTCTTTGTTGTCAGTATTGACATGTAGAACGGGACTCTATCTTCATTCTCGTCCAATTAATCAGTTCTTCAAAAGATCTATCAGACTATGGAGTAAATGAATATTTGATTCTTTTTTCAACTTAGAATCGATTCATAACCCAAAAATTCTTCCATTTTTTCATATAAATTTTTTAATTTCATATTCTAAAATTTTTATTTAGATAGAATTATCTATTTTATAATATATATTTCATATTCATATTATATAAAATAGAATTCAGATTATCATATAATATAAATTTATATATATATAAATACGGATTACGTACGGGTTCGGGTTGTCATTAATCATTTGATATTGTTCACTACGTATATGCTTTACCCTTTTTTTTTATTGGAGTTTTGATGGAAGAATTCTTATAAGAACACAGCACAGTCAACCTGATTTGTTAGAACAACTTCCTTTGAGTCTCTGCACCTTTCCTTTTTTTCTTTTATTCTTGCTTTCTGAACCCTTTTTTTTTTCTTTTTTTTTTTTTTAAAAAAAAAAAGGAGTTGGCTCAGGATTGCCCCATTTTTATTAATTCCAGGGTTTCTCTGAATTTGAAAGTTTTCACTTAGTAGGTTTCCATACTAAGGCTCAAGCCAATTAAGTCCGTAGCGTCTACCGATTTCGCCATATCCCCCTTTCTTTGTTTTCAAATTCGGATCTCAGTGGAATGTCTTTCCCCTTTCTTTTTTATTCTTTTATGTCGGAACCGTCGAATTAATTAGATTTGATACGGATTACTATACCGATTACTAGACCGAAAGGTCTTTCCTCCTTTTTTTATTTTTTTTTGTCTAACTTCTTTCATCTCTATCGAAAGCCTATATTTGATTTTTTATTTGGTCTAATTAGAAATGATTCTATCATTTCTGTAGCTGCAATTCAATATGGAGGATACCATATATATCCTCTTATCCTTTCAATTTCCCATGCAATTTTGAATACTCAAAGGTTCGATTCTTTGTTTTTCATCTTAGTCTCTGAATGAAAGCAGAAGAATATCTTCTATCTTATTATGTTATTATGATCAGGATTTCAGCTTTATCGATTCTAAATTCTTAGAATTAGAATTTTTTTTTATTATAAAAGAATAAAAATGAATAGTTAATAGCTAAGCCTAAACTAAGATCTAGTTTATCGAATTCCTATGTATGTAGAATTTCTGTGAGCCCGCTTAGCTCAGAGGTTAGAGCATCGCATTTGTAATGCGATGGTCATCGGTTCGATTCCGATAGCCGGCTTTTCTCTATTTTTTTTTGTATTTGTTCGATTTTTTTTACATGATGAATAAAATTTTGAAATCAAAGAACAAACAATAAGGTCCCCTTTTCTTGAATAAAAGGAAAAGAAAGGGTTAAATCTCGGCACACCAAATCAGGAAAAAGACTCTTTCTTTTCCTTTTAGTTTACTTACATATTGAAAAATTAAAATACAAAATTCAATATCTAATTTAAAACTGGATTCGTATACGATATTTATACAATAATAATTCATTTCATTATTTCTTATTTATTGTACTTCAGGGGATTTCGCTTCATTTATTATTTAGTTCAGTTTTAATTTCGATTTCTTTTGTAAAATGAAATATAAAAAAAGAAAATAAATGAAGAAAAAAGAAAGGAGTCTTTATGTCCCGTTACCGAGGGCCTCGTTTCAAAAAAATACGCCGTCTAGGGGATTTGCCTGGATTAACTAATAAAAGGCCCATAGCCAGAACTCATCTTAGAAACCAATCACGTTACAGGAAAAGATCTCAATATCGTACTCGTCTAGAAGAAAAACAAAAATTGCGTTTTCATTATGGTATTACAGAACGACAATTACTTAAATACGTGCGTATCGCCAGAAAAGCCAAAGGGTCAACAGGTCAGGTTTTACTACAATTACTTGAAATGCGTTTGGATAACATCCTTTTTCGATTGGGTATGGCTCCGACTATTCCGGCAGCCCGCCAATTAGTTAACCATAGACATATTTTAGTTAATGGTCGTATAGTAGATATACCAAGTTATCGTTGCAAACCCCAAGATACTATTATGGCAAGGGATGAACAAAAATCCAGAACTCTAATTAAAAATTATCTTGATTCATCTCCCCCTGAGGAATTGCCCAAACATTTGACCCTTCACCCATTCCCATATAAAGGATTAGTCAATCAAATAATAGATAGTAAGTGGGTCGGTTTCAAAATAAATGAATTGCTAGTGGTAGAATATTATTCCCGTCAGACTTAACCCTAAATAAAATACAAAGCAAAGAGTTCGGATAATTTGGCCCCTTTCTTTTGCCAAAGTAAATTTACTTAAGGTTTAAAGTCAGGGGTTTGATCCGGATTTTCTCCGACTCATATATCCTACCCCGCCCTGTATTTTTCCTATTCATGTATCATGGATCGGCAGAAAGATTTTCATTCCTTGCCCGTACTTTACTTTCCAGTATTTTACGTACCGCAGCAATGAAAAATAAAATATATATATATATAAATCAAAATAAAAGAAGGACCTAACTGTTATGTTATACTACTTAATTTAATGGTATTTCTTGTTGGTTGATTTGTTACAATTAGGAATGTTGGCGAATTAGGCGAAAGTACGGAAAGAGAGGGATTCGAACCCTCGGTAAACAAAAGCCTACATAGCAGTTCCAATGCTACGCCTTGAACCACTCGGCCATCTCTCCTACACAATGATTATGACTCAGAAACCGAAGAAATAGCGAGAAATTACTATATTCATATAAATATGAATACTTTCGATTTTTGTTTCGATAGGGATGCCCAGCCCAAATAGACCAGATTAAATCAATGAATTTGAACGAATCAACTGATTGATGGGTTTATGTTTTTTAGACCATGTATGATTAATGGATACTCTTCACCCATGATTCTATTTCGATTTCGACTAAAATTCCATAAAAATTCGAAAATTCCTTTCTAGTTTTAAAGTTCTCGCTAACAAATCCTTTATCTCATCGATCTATTACAAATTCATGAATCATCCCGGGTATATTTCTATTTGATTGTATAGTGTATACTCGCTATGGACACAACAAAAATAAACAGTTATTCTATTGATTTCCATCATAGAATGATTATTTGATTCTTTTTCCTTTACTCTTTAGATAATAATTCAATCAAAACGATTTTTGACCTAATCGAAAAATTCCTTGATTCTTCCGCTTCGATGAAATTGGAATAGTTCCTATACTACTACATTTGTTTTGTATGAATTTGAATAGGATTCAACTAGAATATTTCTTATTGATTCTTGTTATTGATTTTTGAAAAGGAGCAATTTGAGTATTTGGAATAATTGGAATAAAAAAAAATCTAAGTAGTAGGAGAAGGTTCATTAAATCAATTTTGTTTGGAAATGAATCTGTTTTTATGTTATTTCGTACTGTACAAATCCTTTGTTTGTGGAATCATTTTCCCCCAAAAGGTAATAAGAAGAATTATAGAATGGATTGATACCTATGCCTAGATCGCGGATAAATGGAAATTTTATTGATAAGACCTTTTCAATTGTGGCCAATATCTTATTACGAATAATTCCGACAACTTCAGGAGAAAAAGAGGCATTTACTTATTACAGAGATGGTGTGATTTGATTCTTTTTTTTATTCAAATTTACTGCTTCTAGTTTTACGAGAAAGGCACACGATTCGAGATAGAAATAAAAAATATTCTTATTCTATATTATTTATTGTGAAATAAACCTACGCTTGTTGAAGGTGAAGTTTAGAAATAGAACAATTCCTTCTGTCGTGTATCCTCGATTGATGCAGCCTCAAATACTATGCTTCAGTTATCGATTTTAGTATTGAGCGAAAGGTTACACCTATGTGTTCTGTATTACAGGTCAATCCTACTTCCTAGTAATATAGTCTAAATAGGCGGCATAGGGGAAGAAGCACTACACCTAGCAATCGACAACACAAAAGCTTTGTAAAAAATTACCTACCTATTCCCTTTTCGTATCTGGATTGGGACTAAAAAAAATGGTTGGGACAACAAATATCCATCTCGTTCGTACTTTGGTTACCCATATAACCATCGAAGACTGTTGAAGTGACTATTTCCTGGAAATTAGGAGGCGTTGAGGACAAAGGAATTGCTGGAGTTATCCTTTCTATTTAGTATCAAGACCTTTGATGTTAGTAAAAGCTCTTTCGCAAGAAGGTTGGCTAGAGATTTTTTGTAAAAACACTAGCCCCGCTCAGTCCATAATGAAAATATTGCACCCCTTTTTGATTCCATTTATTTCTTATTCTCATTATGCATATTAAAGGAGGAGCCGTATGAGATGAAAATTTCACGTACGGTTCTGGAACGGAGATTCTTTGAATCGAATGACGACCGTAACGGATGTCAGCTCAATCCGAAGGAAATTATGCGGAAGCTTTACAGAATTATTATGAAGCTATGCGACTAGAAATCGATCCCTACGATCGAAGTTATATACTCTATAATATAGGCCTTATCCACACAAGTAATGGAGAACATACAAAAGCTTTAGAATATTATTTTAGGGCACTCGAACGAAACCCATTCTTACCCCAAGCTTTTAATAATATGGCAGTGATCTGTCATTACGTGCGACTATCTCCACTATAGAAAGAAAAAGGAAGACCAAATCTGCTAGTAAATACTAAAAAAAAAGGCTCGCTACATCTGCATCGTCCAAAACGACGATTTTTATGAGCTGTAGCAAAGAAAGAAACTTCATAGAAGTCAAAATATGAAGAAATAACTCAATTTTCTTTTGTTGTAAGTGGAGAAATTGCATTTGAAACTAAAAGAAAGGCAGGCCTACTACCTACTTTTTTCATTGTTCGAAATCTTTCTTCGTGTGCGCTGCGCTTAGGTTAGCTGGTCTTATGGTCGAGTTTTCCCTCAGCTTTTCTTTGGTTATATACCAACTCACCTACCTGGATCAGTGGATTCTCCTGATTCAGCAGGATTCGGCTTCGTATGAAGTGTAAAAGGATTACTAAGCCATGGATCGAGATCTGTTGATGACGCGTCATATTATTACACAAGGAAAAAACGACAGAACGAGACCTTTATTATAAGGAAATAGTTGACGTCTCTCTTAAAAAGGATCTTGCGAAGAGCATCACCACAGTGATGCACGAAAGCTTTAATCACGCGGATTACGCCTACCGTCGGCTAAAAGTGAAGATGGAGTAAATTTACTTAACCAAAGCCATAGCGTTCCGTTAGTGACTTAGGAGGCGGCTTTCTCTTACCTTTCATGCTTAACCGCCCCCTATAATGAGACTCAGGTATATTACTCTTATGTCCTGCATTTTATCGATCGATGGACATAATTCAACTAACAACGTCAATAGGTCCCTCATCTTTTTAAGCTTGACTATATTGCCTGCCTTGAAAGAATTAGGAGTGCAGTAAGCGTCTACGGGCATAGAATCTCATTCCCACTAGATCCACGGAAGCTATATTGGCATGTCTCTTAAAATTATTAATATTAGGCTTTTTTACTATGGTTTTTTCTTTTCCTTCCATGACTGACTTAACCTATTTGTAGCTAGTCATATCGCTTCTTGAAGGTGTCGCTACCCTGGATCCAAAGAGTTACATATCTACTATAACACCAACTGAGAGGTTTTCGAGCAAGCGCATACAGTGAGCTAAATTTTGGATGGGACATATGAAAGAATAGGTCCAGCCTTCCTTCGGATTTTTTATCCTTTCCCTGAGGTTGCAGCATGAGGCTTTTACCAGGTTTTAGCTAAGCCCATCCAATTCCAGTTATATCCATTGATTGGGAGAAAGGTTAGATGCAGTGGAAGTTGTAGCTTCAAGTCAAATAGTAGTAGGTGTAGCTGAAACCTTTCCCGACGGAAGACGAAAGCCCAGCCACAAGCCACTCGCCCTGATGGAAGAGCACGCCTTAGCCGGTATCAGCCAGTAGGTTCAAAGGAGTAGGCCGGCAAATAAAGAAGTCGGAATAAGGGCTATCCGGATGTGCCCAGGCAAGGCAAAGAGTTGGTTAATCGTAGTAGGTGATCGTGAAGTGACCTCGTTGCACAAATACCTCCACGATTCCCGCTCGTTAATACGTCAAGCCCAATAAGCATATCTTGAGTTGGTACAGAAATGGGATACCCAATAGCCGGAGACTTATGATTCATCTGGATCGTCGTATTTAGCTGCTGCTTGAGCCTCAAAAGAGAAAGGCACATGAACAGCCCCATCAAAATGTGCATTGAATCCAAAAAAAACTAATGGATGTAAACAAATCTAAGCCCTTCCACTAAAATAGGTAGGTTGAAATGCCTGTATGCCTAATCTATGCAGAGTAGGCGCTCTATTCAGCAATACGGGATGCCCTAGCATAAACTCTTGAATGCCATACAATCGGTTCTTTCTTCCCGAATCTTAGCAAGTTTGAAGCTTCATGTTTTTTTAATTAGACCACGAATTAGAAATGTCTGGAAAAGCTCGGCCACATCGATGGTTTGAAGGCTACGACAATGACAGAACGCCCCGAATAATCAACCCGTTTGCCAAGCCTCAATAAAGAGAGTTGTAAAATCATCATAGAGTCCCTTTTACTTGATATTCTATTTATAGTTAGCGCGTAGTGTATCCCATCTTCTTATCTTACAAGTGTGAAAATTAGCCTTGAAGTCATCCCTTGCATTAGGGGTTATCGGGTGAGAGGATGGAAGGCTTTAGGCGCGCTAAGCCAGTTTCAAAGAGAAAAACATCTTTTGTTTCAGTAACTCTTCTTCTTGCTTTCTTTGTACCCGCCCTGTTCCTGGGCTCTCGTTGGTCGCTTTTTTTAGGGCTTCCGAGCTGACCTTAAGTCGGCAAAAGAATTCCTTGCTTTACTAAGGGGTCTGAGAGGTTTTATTCCGGAGTAAATTACATTACCTAGGTGAAACTTCTATTTGATTTTCTACTCCTACTACGAATAGATTGATTAGTAGGTCTAATGTCTGGAAAACCCTTATTCTGAAGCCCAGATAACCCCCTTACCAAGCAAAAGGCCAAGAGCAGGTTCTTCCCATCGTCAAGTCTTTATCAGAGCCTGTCACGCTTCTGACGAAGTAGAATTAGGCGTCTGATTGGATGATTACAGTTAAGAAGTTCCGGTCAGGCTAAGCTCGACGCTTTTGGGCAGAAATGCTACATCCCCGAGGGGAAGACCAAACAAGTACTCCCTAAAAACGACAAGGTACGTAGTCGCTTAGTTGAAGATAAACAAAAGGGGTTTCAGGCCTAAGAAGAGTATAAAAGAAGGAATGAAAGCTCTTTAACATGGTTCATACATTTCCCCTTGATGGCTTAGCTGCGAACTTTGAACCCGTCTTGCCAATATAGTAAAATAGTATACAGAGTAGTTGTAGGATTCCACTCAGGGCACAAAAGTAAGCTCAAGTTCCCATCTGTGAAGTAAAGAACGTCAACTCGAACTGCACGCAGTTACGTTTCCAAGCCTGGCCGTATAAACTAGAGTTACTCTTGCTCCTGAGCTTTGGGGATTAAGGTTGACTTTTCTTAGGCTGAGAAGCGATATGCTATTGAATGCGTTGCAATGGATGGGAGGATAGCGAGACTTGCTGCCGGAAAGAGCTCATTAGAGGCATTCCACTTCCAATGAGATATTGGAGGCTTCATGATGGCATTGAGATAGCTTTGCTCTGTAGACAGAGTTCAGTTTAGTAAGGAGCGAAGGATAGAAGGGATTCAAAGGGATTAACTAATGTTTAGCAATCAATTTAGAATCCAGCTGCCATTTCGCGTCATACCAGAAAGATAGGTAGCTTATGTCAGTCACCCGGGAGGAAGGAAATGAATATTGTTTAGATATCCTCGCCAAAGCAACTTTGAGATGTCTGCCTCTTTTGGACAGTAAACTTCTTTTTCCGGGGAGGCGGTGTAGTCAGAATGTGAAGGCAAGAATAGGGTTTTGAAAGAATGGCTTGTTCTCAGAGATGCTACATAAGTGCTGTTAAGGGATTGAGACAAAATGATTGCCAGCCTAAAGCGGTTTCGTATAATAAGATCAAGGAAGTCCACAGACTTCAGTGAGGGGCTTTGAAGATATGGGACAATTACATGATTGCACTCTATTAGTTTAAAGCCAGACTGACCGATTTCAGTAAGAGCAAATTATTCTATAGCAAACTAAACCTTCCCTTCTACAGCCAACCATGTCTCGACAGATGCTTTATTCAGGAAAGCTGTAGACATATCCTGACATATTATTGAAGTAGCCTTTACGCTACACATACTTCTAATGCCCGGAGAGCGTCGAATCTGTCTCCTCATGTCTACTTCTCTTTTTGTAACATTGGCCGTCAATGAAATAATAATATTATCTAAAAGTATGCGAAAGAAGGTAAAAACGTCCCGCAGGTATGGTTTAGGGAAACTTACACGAATCAAGGATTTTTCTTATCGATAAGCGTACATACAAAAATTATTGTAGTGAAGTAGGAGTTGGAGAGGCACATTTCCTTCCGAGCTCACATTCGTTTTTCAGTGTATGCTTCCCATCTCTATCTTTCTACCGGCAGGCACATCTGTCCTTTGCGTCGTCTTTCTTTCCTTGATCGTCGAAAAAAAACTTCTTTCTCTTGTTGCTCTTCATGGTCGATTGCTGCTGTCGACTACCTATGCCTGCCCGCTGATTGCTCGACTATTTTTTTGCGCTCTGTCGAATTCCTATTTTTTTCCTGAATCCTATTACAATCCAACATGAAATTGGAGAGGAAAAAGCTGCCTCCACTCTTCGGAACTTTTTTCTAACATCACTTTTCTATATCATCAGATTGTTCGGTCTCTCCCTATGGCTTTCTAAGAAGCGTCACCCAATAAGATAAGAAGCCCTTAGATGCAGCCATCTCTTTCTTTGTGGATGTAGCTTTATTTCCTGCCTGTGCTTTAGTTGCATAAGGACTAAGCGCTTTCTTGTTTTGGATTGCCTTTTTTATACGTCATTCATTCCTTTTTCTCTCTATCTCCTAATGCCAACTGCAATTTAACATCTGCAACGTCAATGCATAGTCTAATAGGTGGAAGCTGTTCTCTATGTACTTGTAGTTGAGTAAGGACTGTAAGCTTAAAGTCCCTTCTTATCTTTTTTTAGTTTCAACAGGAGCATTATGTAAGGGGAATGACGTTAGATCTTTTCATCTTAGTGCTTCTCTTTCCCCTAGTTAGCGGACTATAAGTAGTCTCAATTGATTGACCGCTTACATCGTCCGCATCTGCTAGTCTTTCTTACGTTATCTCTTCTATTAGGAGGTGAGTGCTTCTTTGTTGGAGAGCGTAAACTTCTCTCTTTCTGCCCTAGCTAGAACGAAATCATCAACTTCGGAATAGTTTCGATAGCTTATCAAATTACCTTACCTTGATTGAGGAAGCGAAGTCATTTGCTTTTGCAGCGTCTGCATATCGATCGGTTTCAAAATCCTTCGTTATCGGCGTAAGCCTTCCCGGATCCAGCTTTCTCTGAACTCTTCTGACCCCGCAGACCTTCTCGCCCGAGCTCTTTCTGATCAATAGGATCAAGGTTATAACAGATTTCAGTTTGCATGCACTAGTATAGTAATCGATTGCTCTTTAGGAAAAAGATTAGAACAAGGGGGTCTCATAGGTTTTTTTATCCTACTTCTTAATGGGAGGCATGCCAACAATCTTTCGTGAAAAGCTACCCGCATATTTCACTAACGGTCGGTGCGAGTTTAGCGAAGCTGGGCCTTGTAATGAAGGAAGAATTGGATGTTCCAGGTAGAATTGAGCCAATGTGTGGAACAGCATTCCCAGTATGACTTGCCTAGCTAGTGCTTCCTAGCTGACTATACTAAATGAATTGATGTTGTCCATCCCGCGTATGCCATTCACACACTTTTCTACATCCACGCGCGGGGTTGGAATTGGAAAAGTAATTGAATCGAAGAATCGGATTCACTCTGACATCTGTCGAAGCCAGCCTGTGGATTACGGCTAGGCAACCTCGACGCCTGGGAAAGGGCATGGTGTGCATCATGAAACTTTTGAGTAGTCGGTCTGTTCTTCTCCAGGGGACGTACTCGGGGTTCATTATCTTACCTTTGTGATCAGTCTCTTCAAAGTCCTTTCTTTGGTTCTTTTCCAGTTCCATCAACGAAACTGAGAAGATCTTGTGCTTCAATAAAAGAAATTTTCTTAGTTTTCCATAGCGTCTGTTTCAATTTAATGGAAAACTCAATTTCGATGGACGGGATACTAACTAAGTGCTGAGGAGAAGGATACAGACACAGCGGTGGACAGCGCCAAAGAGAAAACACGTAACAAGAAGGTATTCAGACCACACTTCACACGAACCAACTGAACGTTTCCCAAGAGCTAGTGCTCTGATACCATGAAAGAGTTGAAAATACTTTGTTGGGTGAAGGATGTGTATATCAATGTGAGAGATCCTCTGTTTAAATAGAATACAAGGCCCCTTTGGCGTTACACATGGAGTAATTCCAAAAAAGAGAGTTACATTTACATAAGTAATAATAATTTTGATTAGCTCCTATCTTTCGTCAGACATATGGAAAATGGCCCAATCCTTGAGTCTGTTTTCCTTTAATGGATCAGGTGAGAGGGAGAAGGAAAGGAAGAATCCAATCCAGCCCATATCCCTACGGCTACCTTGTTGCGAACGAAAACCCCTTCAAAATGGATCGCGGCGGACCAAGTCAAAGATCAAGTGCGCGTTCATGTAAGACTCCCACTTAGCTGCATTACTATGTTTTTCGTACAAAGTTGAGCAGGGGGAGTCCACATCCGCACTAGGTTAATAAAAAAGTAATCCTTCTGGGCAATCTCATGTGCTGCTTCGATAAAGTAGAAGTCCCCCCGAGCAAAATCGACCGAAAAAGCCCATACCTTTACAATAGCGCTCGCAGTCTTTCTTGAGGAGTAGGGCAAATTACGAATTTTCTTTCGTAGACGTTATCCTTCCGAATCATTGTTGTTCGGAACGCCGGGCTCGGATGAGAGGATAAGCAACCGAAGGATTCGTTATCGAATCCCACGGGGAGGAGATTACCGAATCTGGATGGAGGAGAAAGGAAGGAAGAAGCCACTTTTGATTAAAGGATTTACCTACCTATAGGGAATAAAGTTATGATTCAAGATGGATCCGGCCCGGAAATTGAATTATTCATAAAACCCTCCATCCATCAAAGCAGCAAAACCCTGAACCTCCATCCCATTCCTCCGTCTGCCTAGTTGTTCTTCGTCACCGGATCCCCTTCTGACGTCGGATTCGAGAAAAGAGAAGGACACATTTGGGATGGTTCGCCGAACCGCGAAGGAAGGAGTGAATGTCCAATTCCCACCTCTTCTACCTCTGAGACGGAAATAAGAAGAGACGGCAAACAAAGGAGGGTAAGACCGACGTTTTTCCATACCGGATCAACTCTCGGTAAGTCGAGGGGCCTACCTTGGGTAGAATAGCCTACACCCCCCATCTTCTTTTAATAAGGTCTTCTTCGGACCCGACCTCCCGGCTACGGAAAGGAGGAAAGAAAGCTTCTTCTCGAGGTGACGAACAAAGAGACAGCCTATTTATTTTCAATCGATCGCGGGTGTCGGAAAAGGAGTACTTCCAGAAGGAAAAGAGAAGCGGGTGGGCGGGAATAAGAAGTGCGATAAGCAGTGGGTACGTTAACTCCCTCGTTTGATCAAACAATTTTTCCTGATGGAGGAGCAACAGGTCTATTCCCCGTAATCAAACGCATTACATACGATAAGCTTCGTCCTTTCTTTATGATCTCAAGGGGCAGGACTTTTCTCCTATAAAAAATTGCATAAGTAAAGAAAGGTCTGTACCTATAGGATATGGATATAGTTATAGGAAATCCCCTAAGATTTCACATAGTACTTTTGCTTTTTCAATCAATCTTCTTTCTTTTGATTTTATTCTCGGCTGGTTCTGAACGCTGGTTGATATTACAATACGTCAGTTAGTTAACATTCGATCCCCCTGGAACACTAAAAGAATTTCGCTTTCCTTATCAAAGTAAACTTACGGAAGCATCTATCTCTATCACGCACTTCAATCCGCACATAATACGATTCCTCTTTCTATACTCAATTACGTAAGAGTCCGGCTAGCTCGTCTGTGTCTGGCAGTTTCAGCCTTGGCCCACCAGCTTCTTTTCAATCCAGGAGCTGCATGATAAGAAAGCTCTCGATCTCGGCTAGCTTCAGTTAGTTAAATAGACAAGGAAACTCGTACTGCAACTATGCCAAGCAAAATATTGATTCCAATGCTGCGGAGACAGGTGTTGCTGATCGAACTAATCTACTTTAGGGATTCACCTAGCAGCTTTGAATAGGAAAGCTCGTTCCACCCCTTCGACAAATTCTTTCGCAGCAGCTTGAACTGAACCGGGGCTATCAACGTGAACGAGAGAAAAACAAACCCCATTACTCGATCAGGGGATCTAAGCCACAGCTCTATTCCCGACGTCAAAGTCAAAGAAGGGAGAACTGCTCTCTCTATCTCAGCAGCTTTCCCTACTACCGGTTTTTCTCGTCAGCCTACTTCCTCTCTCTGATCTCCAAACCCATTTTGTCCCGATACTGGAAGCCGCGTTTGAAGATGAGTGGATCGGGAATCTAACCCAGCGAATAAAACGCCTACTTATAAGTCAGGCGCACTAGCGCACCAAGCAAGAAAACGGCTGGATTGACAGGCGTTATAGTGCAATCAACGATCAAATCCTTCGCGTTAGTAAGCCTGGTTTGGAGGGCACGTAGGTAGGACGTGGATCGATCATGACGAGAATGGACTTTTCCGTAATGTAATAGAAGAGTCACAGTCCAGTTCCCCCTTCTCTTTCTTCTTACGTCGTCGAATCATAGATCTGAATGAAAGCGGGTAAGGGCTTGGCTTAACCCTTTGTTCTCTCCTAATCGGGTCGGAGGCGGAGACTGGCAAAGTTCATCATTCAATAGTCCCGAAGGCGTCGCCCAACGAGTGGCAGATTTGGATGGAGTCAAGCTTGGATGCTAAGGCAGAAAAGTCTTTCTGGATAGAATGAAGCTCATGGAGGAAGAGTACGCGTGCTAGCGCGCTACGGCTTTGACAGTTGATCGGATCAGATAGCCAAAAGGGCAACCGCACATAAAATTCCGATCTTTTTCTTGGAGGTATGGCTGAGTGGCTTAAGGCATTGGTTTGCTAAATCGACATACAAGAAGATTGTATCATGGGTTCGAATCCCATTTCCTCCGGCACGGAAGTGGAACGAGCGGGCGAAATTACGAAAGAACCGAACCCCTTGGTGGACCCCCGGAGGACAGAATAGCACTACGACGTGACTAGGAGCAGAGAGCCCGTTGCGCGTTGTTTTTTTTTTTGACCGGCCGCACTTCTTTCTATAAGCAAGCTCCCTCCGGCCGGGAAGGGGCTGGACGGCTCTCGGTTCTGGAGCATGTTGGGAGAGCGGCAGTTGACTGCTCGAAAGCTTGAAAAGAAAGCGAAAAGGGCCAAAACCCAACTGTAAAGCAAACAGTAAGTCAAGGCCCCAACACTGAAACTGAAAGGGCTTTTCTCTTTCGACATAATTTTTTGTAGGGCGCTCTTCGATGAAGAAAACAGACTTTAGGAAAGTGGTTCAGGTAGCTCAGCTGGTTAGAGCAAAGGACTGAAAATCCTTGTGTCAGTGGTTCGAATCCACTTCTAAGCGGGCGAAGGGTTCAAAGCGTAGCCGGGAGCGAGCCGGTTTCAATTCAAGCAAGTAAACAGATTCATTTTGGATGATCTGCGCTCCTCTCCTTATCAGTCGTTCAAAAAGAATCCTCTCGTTGTCACGCTTCGCTCCTGCACTATACGGCTTTTTGGCGTCGCCCTATGAGGAGGAAGATTTTCGAAAAAGCGGTTTCAACGGTTCTCGCGTCCTTGTGCCAAAAAGGATGAGCGAGTTCGGTTCGAGTGAAGATCGATCGGGTAGATCTATATGCTTCGGAGGGTGAGACGAGGTGTAGCGCAGTCTGGTCAGCGCATCTGTTTTGGGTACAGAGGGCCATAGGTTCGAATCCTGTCACCTTGATTGTGGTGATCGTCTGATGTGCACCCGTAGGCCTTAAGGCTGACGAAAAAAGCACAGAGATAACATTTGACTTTTTTCTTTACTTTTTTTTATGAAGAATATTATGGCACGAAAAGGAAATCCGATTTCGGTCAGACTTGGGCTTAATCGTAGTTCTTCTTCTTCTTGGTTCAGTGAGAGCGACCGCGGGAGTCTCCGAATCTTTCTGTCTTTGTATTTGACACGACTTTTTTGCACTGCGATTCTCCTTATATCTATGTATTTACTTATTTCCTTTTTCGGCAACGAGGATTCTTTTCATTTACTTCTGGAGAAGGTTGGCTTCTCGCTGGGTGGTCGAGCCCTCTCCGGGACTTTAAGGCTTTTGGGCTGCTCAGCAGGGCTTGCCTTGACAGTGGGCTTTGCTTTAAGGTGCCTGCTCACAGGCGAGGACTGGGGGGCGCATATGAATATGATGCTCCCTGGAGGCGAGGGGACATCAAGCTCGGCGGAAGGTAGTGTACAGCCACCCGCACCTGCCCCCGAAAGCCTTCAGCCTGAAGACCCCTTTTCTTATACTCCTTTGATCCCAGACGAGACTAGGTGGCAAGAACTAAATGATCGTCTGGGGATCAATTCGATAGCAAGGCCGATAGACCTGGAGGTACGTGATAAAATTGTCGACACCCAGGTCCTTATCGAAAAAAAAATAGAAAAAGCCCTGCTGTCCGACAGGTACTCCCCGCAGGAAATCCTGAGGGAGAGGCACAAGATTCGGGCAAATCTCTTCTATCCTCATGGCGCCCCTTTATCTATGAGGACGTACCAGAAATATCTGAACTTAATGGAAAAGCACGGTACACACCGTACCGGTCCATATTGCCGTCTGGCAGAAGCTATCTACCAGGGGGATATTTCTTTGGGGGAGGATCGCTTTTCCCTTTACAAAAAAAGAAGATTCTTCTGATATCTTAAAGAATCCTTTTTATATTTTTGTGAAGTGGGGCAAAGCCTCACTCACATCAACAAAGGGAAAACTCAGTTAAGAGGACACCGGGCCGCTTTCCGATGTGTCTGTCCGAAGAGTCAAATATTTTATGTCAATTTCATGACAAATCTGGTTCGATGGCTGTTCTCCACTAACCACAAGGATATAGGGACTCTCTATTTCATCTTCGGTGCCATTGCTGGAGTGATGGGCACATGCTTTTCCGTACTGATTCGTATGGAATTAGCACGACCCGGCGATCAAATTCTTGGTGGAAATCATCAACTTTATAATGTTTTAATAACGGCTCACGCTTTTTTAATGATCTTTTTTATGGTTATGCCTGCGATGATAGGTGGATTTGGTAATTGGTTTGTTCCGATTCTGATAGGTGCACCTGACATGGCATTTCCACGATTAAATAATATTTCATTCTGGTTGTTGCCCCCTTCTCTCTTGCTCCTATTAAGCTCAGCCTTAGTAGAAGTGGGTAGCGGGACTGGGTGGACGGTCTATCCGCCCTTAAGTGGTATTACCAGCCATTCTGGAGGAGCAGTTGATTTAGCAATTTTTAGTCTTCATCTATCTGGTGTTTCATCCATTTTAGGTTCTATCAATTTTATAACAACTATCTTCAACATGCGTGGACCTGGAATGACTATGCATAGATTACCCTTATTTGTG
>Ga0268252_1000104_pt1:0-2500 | contig 55262 bp, 32 predicted proteins | sample AgamicMgSfrz_FD_200244 | JGI IMG/M metagenome (GOLD analysis project Ga0268252, IMG submission 200244) | Agave microbial communities from Guanajuato, Mexico - Mg.Sf.rz (v2) (version 3) | ecosystem: Host-associated > Plants > Phyllosphere > Phylloplane/Leaf | place: Guanajuato, Mexico... | reverse complement strand
CTCGTGAACTGCGTTGGGTTGGTTGAATGACCGGGAAATCCTGATCGAAGTCCATCAGTAAAAGCTACCAGTTTCAGTTAGCGCTTCCGATTCCCGTATGAGGTGTGTGGCGTGGTATCCTAAAGCTAAAAGTCGTCACCCTCGTCCGTGTGGATAAGGAAGGACCTATGAAAGAACTGGTCGAGACTAGTCTCCTACGTCAGTGGGAAATCGGATATCGGACCCGCTTCGAATCCTCCATCTCGTAGATTAAGCTCTTCTTTCATGGATATTGTTCGCTTTCCCTTGGCTTCGGTCGGTGCCAGCGAGGACTGGTAGCATGGTCTTCTCTGTTAGTTTCTCTTGGATTCGGAATGGGAGCTGCACGTTAGCACTTTCAAAGATGACTTTTCTGGCATAAGAGGTGAAGTCTCTTTACTGCTTTGAAAAATAAGCAGTTCAGGTGCTTTGGGCGTGGCACTAGTCTGACTGTGCTTTCCTAGCCAAAGGCTATTCTGGATCATATTTTTCCAGGAATAGGGCCTCCAACAGACAGAGTGATGCTTCTGTCATATCTTTATTATGAGAGTCTATTTTTTCATTTTTGAGGACTAAATAGACTGTTTGGCTTAGTGTTCGTATCAAACTCGTCTTGACGGTTTTTTTCTTGCAATTGAATCTTTTCTTACCTCAAAGGGAGTGCAGCCAGCCTATCCATCATAACTTTCTATAGGAAAGTCAGCCCTATCCCCTGTAAACTCCTTTAGAATGCGGCATTAGCCGTGAACTGAAGTTGCTTGTTGGCAGGTAGCTCCATGTAAGGTTAGCTCGAAAGGGAGTTCTTACTCTTTTACTTTCTTCTTGAAAAGACTGCTTTCGCGTCTTTAGTTCCTCTTGATGCGGTAGAAGGGGTTGCGTGACGGTCAGTGCTTTCTTTTGCGTTAGAATATGAAAAAGTCGGCATAACCGATGCAGTTAGCTCAAAAGGGAGTTCAGTCACTTCCGGATCCGGATTCAATGATTGTTGAGTGAACGAAGCCAAGTCAGTAGCCAACCAGGGCTTGAGAGATGCGAAACCTTAACTAGAAAAGGGATGGGTGCCGCTTAACTGATTTAGGACTGAAAGAAGGCGAAACATGGATCCGTACAGGGAGAAGTTGAATCAGGGCAGAGGGTGGATGTAGCGGATTTGATCATCCTCCGCTCGTTTTGATCTGGGGCACCGACCAAAAGCGTCACGGGCGAACCTAATCGTCTCGCAGTTACGCGCACCAGCTCACAATCAGCCACAACCGATAAGAAGTCTGACTAGTCAAAAGAGCAGTACGCACCCACATTCGTCTACCTGGAAGCAGAAAAGCCTTTTTTTTAGGGATAGTGAAATTCCGGATCGAATAGATTCACCCGTAGTGGATAAGGAGGCAAAGCCAGAGGCAAGGCTATAAGCGCCTCTATCTGTATGGGAAAATTTCTTGCTCAAGCTTATAGATCTGGGAAGGAACTGCTCGCTACTACTACATACGATGCACTATGAATTTCTTATTATTTATTTCAAGGCTCGACCCGGCCCGGCCCGGAAGAGCGATCCAGGCATTGAAGAAAATCGTGATCAAAAGAGGGTAGAGTCCTAATTGCCATAGTCAGAGATTTAGATGTAGTTCCGGATGATCCAGATCCAGTCGATTTAGCAGTCGCGCCGTTGCCCCCGAGTGAAGGTTTAGTAAGCATGTGAGTTAGAATGTACTATCCTCCCGACTGGTCAGCGAATGACGCGAGCGCGACTTCGTCAGTAGAAAAATGTTTGATGTGACCATGACTCCCAAACATATCGACCCGAGTTACAGAATAAGATTGACTTTCTTTTTTTCAAGAGGGAAATAAAAAAAAGGGCTCTGTTGTTCCTCATTGTCCCGATATAATTCAGGTAAGAGCCCGTTCGGGCAAAATGGATAATTTAGGAAAAAGAAAGAAAGAGAAAATTTCCTATTATCTATATCCCCTTTCGAAATACAAACATGGGAATAATCAGTGAAATATCTCTTTGATTGACATTAAAATGGTTACAAACGCTTTGCAGAACGATAACGAAAACAATTGATACAGTTTGATTCCTCAACTCAAAACTCAATTAGTAGAAAACTTCGCAAGTCCACCTCTTCCCCATACTACTAAAGATCGGGAAAATGAAAAGACTGACATTAAAGCAGCCCAAGCGAGACTTACTATATCCATGTTCATTATGTCCCCTATCTCTATGAATATGAAGGTCCATTAAAAAACAAACAGAATAGTGAAATCAATGGTGCAGAGTCAAAAAGGGATTCTTACCCCTTCAAAAGGAATGCCTCGTTTGCGGCACAGAAGATGCGACATTACCTTTTGTTTGGGTAATATCATATACCAGGTGGGTGTAAGGAGTCAAGCTTTCTTCATCAAAGTGACGCAGGTTCGCTGAACGCCCAACTCGCGTCATGGTTGATACTGCTCTTACAGTATGACATAATATTCGTACCACAAACAA
>Ga0268252_1000098_pt1 | contig 55720 bp, 45 predicted proteins | sample AgamicMgSfrz_FD_200244 | JGI IMG/M metagenome (GOLD analysis project Ga0268252, IMG submission 200244) | Agave microbial communities from Guanajuato, Mexico - Mg.Sf.rz (v2) (version 3) | ecosystem: Host-associated > Plants > Phyllosphere > Phylloplane/Leaf | place: Guanajuato, Mexico | collected... | reverse complement strand
GCTGGTAATGCAGTATTCGGTGGTGCGGTAGTTCAGTCGGTTAGAATACCGGCCTGTCACGCCGGGGGTCGCGGGTTCGAGTCCCGTCCGCACCGCCACTCTATTAGCAATAGCCCTGACAGCAATGTCAGGGCTTTTTGCTTTTATCGATTCGCCATTGCCTTATCCATTCAACACAGGCTTCTGATTGCACCGCTTAACGCCAGTAAATAAATACGCTTAAAACCCTCATAAGTATCTGTATCGAAATTTCAGTCGTAACAGAACCAAGGCGGCGAAAGCTTTTTATGAAATATTATGTTGGGCAATCCACTCGCTCAGAAAATCAATAAATGTCCTGACTCGTGTACTAACGGCGCGATCGCTGTAATAAACCGCATTAAATGGCATAGCGACTGGCAAACGTTTCTCTGTTAGCACCTCAATTAAACTTCCTGCTTTAAGCTCTTTATCAATCATGTAATCGGATAAACAGGCGATCCCGTTGCCGGCAAGACAGAGATGCTTTAACGTCTCACCGCTGTTAGCGGAGATCGCTGGCTGGATCGTATAAAGTTCACCATCGGCCTGAGCGACAGGCCAGCGGTTGAGTGCTGGCGTCTCCAGAAAGCCGAGACAGCTATGTGCTGCCAGGTCATCAACATTTTGCGGAGAACGATGTCGGGCCAAATAGGCGGGGGAGGCAACCAGTTTGCGGTAGCTGCTAAAAAGGGGGCGAGCGCGCAGGCTGGAGTCGGTTAAATTCCCGGCGCGGATAGCGACATCCACTTTACGCTCAATCAGATTAATAAACGTTTCCGACGAGGTCAGCGATAAGGTGACTTCTGGATAGCGCTGACGAAAAGGCTCCACCATTGGCGTAAGCAGGTGCAGAACCACAGGCGTTGCCGCATCTATCCGCAGCAGCCCGCGCGGCACCTGACGGCTTTCCATCAATTCATTTTCTGCTGCCGCCATCTCCTGTAGTAGCTTTTGTACTTTCCGAAAATACCCGTCACCTTCCTGCGTAAGGCTGATTTGGCGTGTCGTTCTTGTCAGTAACTCAACACCCAGCTTCGCCTCCAGCTTTTTTACCGCCCGGCTGATGGCAGATGGTGCCAGCTCAAGTTGTTTTGCTGCACGGCTGAAACTGCCGCTTTCTACAACCGCCACAAATATTTTCAATTCATCCGAGGATGCTTTCACACCGGCTCCCATTCTGAATGCTTTACGGCTCGCCTGGTCATCCTGGTGACAAGACTTACCTGATTTGTTGCTATCGTAACATTTGCTTGCCTGTCAAAAAGGTAAATTGCGCTACTTTGATTGAAAGTCGGCGTTGAAGCCCCTATAACTGAAAGCAGCATCTGTATTACAGACATTTCAGAAACAGGCGGTATTGTGCGGAAAAAAACTTATGCCATGAGATATGTAGCTGGCCAGCCAGCGGAAAGAATATTTCCGCCTAACGCTATGCTGCATGTTGGGCAAGCGCTTCCGCCAGGCGCGCCTATTACTCCCGGCCCTTCGGTGCGCGTGCTGGTGTGGAATATTTTTAAACAGCAGCGGGCTGACTGGCTGTCAGTGCTACAAACCTTCGGTAAAGACGCCCAGCTGGTACTGCTACAGGAAGCACAGACTACGCCGGAGCTGGTGCATTTTGCCACCTCAAACTATCTGGCGGCCGATCAGGTCCCCGCCTTTGTGTTGCCTCAGCATCCGTCAGGTGTCATGACGCTGGCCGCTGCGCATCCGGTTTATTGTTGTCCGCTGCGTGAACGCGAGCCGCTGCTGCGTTTAGCGAAATCTGCCCTTATTACGGCTTATCCATTGCCGGATGGTCGAATGATGATGGTCGTAAATATTCATGCGGTGAACTTCAGCCTTGGCATAGATGTTTACAGCAAGCAGTTGGGACCTATCGGGGAGCAGCTGACTCATCATAACGGGCCGGTGATTATGGCCGGCGATTTTAACGCCTGGAGCCGCCAGCGCATGAATGCGCTTTATCGCTTTGCTCGTGAGATGGGATTACGCGAAGTCCGGTTTACTGACGATCATCGCCGTAAAGCTTTTGGTCGCCCACTGGATTTTGTGTTTTATCGCGATTTACAGGTTCGGGAAGCCACAGTTCTGGTAACGCGCGCCTCCGATCATAATCCGCTATTGGTTGAGTTCGCTGCTTCAGACGAAACAAAAGCATAAAAAAAGCCGATCTTTCGATCGGCTTTTTCTTACTCACTATTCCGGTAAGCTTAGCTGTCTGGCGTTGCGTTGTTTTTCACGAACAGGGTAATCTTGTCACCTGGCTGAATCGAACTACTGTCGCTCAGCACGCTGTTCCAACGCTTGACGTCTTTGATGTCCACACCATGTCGACGTGCAATACTGGCAAGAGAATCACCCTTACGAACCTTATAGGTGATGCTGTTGCCGTTATCGGCCAGTTCACTTCCCGTAACGCCATTCCCTAAGGTAAGCGTTTGTCCCGGTTTAATGGTATTGCCGTGCAAATTATTTGCTCGCTGCAATGCTTTTACCGAAACGCCCATCCGGCTGGCAATGCCTGACAGGGTATCACCGCTGCGCACCTTATAGCTGCTGCCCGTCGCGTTTGCTGCCAGACGCGTCGGCTGTACCGCCGCTATATCGCCTGAAGCCAGCGAACTACGGAGCTGAGCAACATTGGCTTTCGGGACCATAATATAGTGTGGTCCGTTAGGCGCCGTGGTGCCGCGTTTATAGCCCGTATTGTAATTTTTCAGCTTAGCGACGGGCAGACCGGCCATTTCCGCCGCCTGCGTCAGCTTAATTTGCTGACCAACCTCAACACGCGCCAGCGCCCGGCTCTCATTTGGCGTCGGTAGACGTACACCATAACGCTTGTTGTTCTTCAGGATATCCTGTAACGCCAGCATTTTAGGCACGTATACCGTGGTTTCACGCGGTAAAGAAAGATGCCAGAAATCTGTAGGTTTGCCGCGCGCTTTATTCTGTTTAATCGCTTTCAGCACTCGACCTTCGCCGCTGTTATAGGCTGCAATGGTCAATAACCAGTCTCCGTCGAACATCCCGTTAAGGCGTTCCATCATATCCAAAACCGCTCTGGTCGACGCGACAATATCGCGACGACCGTCATACCACTGGTTTTGCTTTAAACCGTAATTCCGCCCCGTACTCGGCACAATTTGCCAGATGCCTGCGGCATTCGCAGCGGATGTGGCGTGGGGGTTAAAAGCGCTCTCCACTATGGGTAGTAGTACCAGTTCCATCGGCATCTTACGTTGCTTAATCTGCTCGACTATCCAGTACATATACGGCTCTGCCCGTAAAGTTACATCGTGGAGATAGCTCTTGTTTCTTAAGTACTTCTGTTTTTGCTCTCGGATCCGGGGATTTTCCGGAACCTCCATCTTCAGCCCGTCGCGAATGTAATTCCACAAATCCTGGTCCTGGGTAAGGGCCGTTCCATCATCCTGCCAACGCGGGGATAACATACGATCTGTAAATTTTTCATTCTCATTTTGACCAGCTGAAGACAGACTCTGTGCATGCTGCTCAGGATCGGCATCATGTTTTGATGCCTGACATCCCATCAGCAAGACCGAGGCGAGAAGGATAATCGCTCTAGTCTTCATGTGTGTGTCAATGGTTGCTTAAAAGACGAGCAATCATACGTGTTGCAGGCCTACAACACAACCAGAAAAATCAAAAATCATCTTTCTTCTGGCGTAGCAGGGCAAACACATCCCATGCGTGCTGTGGCGGCATATCGAAGCCTAACGCCCTTTGTAAATCAGGATCTTGCGTTCTTAAAAATAAATTTATTTGCCGTTCGTGCCCCAGTTTTGTGGGCAAACTACTGCTATTTTTAGCGCGCAACTCCTTAATTTCCTGATAATAGCGCGTAATTTCCATATCTTGCGGTAGTATAGCGTTAGCAAATTTTAAGTTAGAGAGCGTGTACTCATGCGCGCAGCAAACCAGTGTATCATCAGGAAGTTCAGCAAGTTTTTGAAAGGATTCATACATCTGTTCAGGCGAGCCTTCGAACAGGCGTCCGCAGCCACCTGAAAATAGCGTATCGCCGCAAAAAAGATAAGGTGCGCTGTAATATGAGACATGTCCTAAAGTATGGCCAGGCGTAAAAATTACGCTAAATTCGCAGCCCAAAACATGCAGGGTATCGCCTTCACAGACAACTTGCGTAGCCCCTTTATCTTGTGTCTCTTGCGGGCCGTATACCACCAGATCAGGCCATTTATTTAACAGTTCTTTTACGCCACCAACGTGATCATGATGGTGATGCGTTAACAGAATGGCGACCGGCTTCCACTGATTTTGCTCAAGAGCAGCAAGTACCGGCGCCGCTTCGCCGGGATCGACAATCAGGCAACGGCCCTGGCCGTCATTTAATGTCCAGATGTAGTTATCCTGAAATGCCGGGATACTGTTAAGATTCATACACACCTCTCGCACGTCGTGAAGGAACACTGATGGTAGAACATGAAGCCCGCTAAAACACGCCAAATTCTGACGCCGCCGCACTCATGGCGTGACATGCCATGGGGAGAATCCTTTCGCGATGCGTTGACCCAACATTTACAGCCCTGCCTTGGCAAACTGTATGGTTTTCATCTGTTAAAAATCGGCAACCTGAGCGTCGAGATCGATACGCAGGCCTGTGCGATTTCGCATCAGGTTAGCGTAGGGGAAGCCGGACAGGACGTGCAGGTCATCGCCGATCCGATGAATTTGCCTTTCGAGGCGAAATCGGTGGATGCCTGTCTGCTGGCGCACACCTTAAGCTGGAGCCAGGATCCTCATCGTATTCTGCGGGAAGTCGATCGCGTACTGATTGACGATGGCTGGATAATCATTACCGGTTTTAACCCGCTAAGCCTGCTGGGCATGGGCAAACTGATCCCCGGCCTGCACCGCCGCGCGCCATGGAGCGGACGGATGTTCAGCCAGATGCGTCTGCTCGACTGGCTGAGCCTGCTAAATTATGAAGTGGTTTATCGCAGCCGCTTTCAGGTGGTGCCCTGGAACCGGCAGGGTGGGCGGATAATCAGTCGGCTTGTGCCGGCGCTGGGCTGTTTAAATATTATGGTGGCGCGCAAGCGCACGCTGCCGCTGACCATGACGCCCGCGAAAAAGATCGGCGGCAAAGTTAAGCTACGCGCAACGGTCAACGCCACGCGGCAGCTGCACAAACTGGACGATCAGGATTCTGGCTGATAGCCAATATCTTCAAAAGAGGGATTAGCGGCTGCGGTGCGCGCCAGCTCATCGCAGCGCTCATTTTCTGGATGTCCGGCGTGTCCTTTCACCCATTCCCAGTTGATCTGATGATGGCTGAGCGCGGTATCCAGCCGTTTCCACAAATCGACATTTTTCACCGGTTTCTTATCGGCGGTTTTCCAGCCGCGCTTTTTCCAGTTATGGATCCAGCTGGTAATGCCCTGGCGCAAATACTGACTGTCGGTACTGAGGGTGATTTCACAGGGCTGCGTCAGCGCCTCCAGCGCGACAATCGCCGCCATCATCTCCATCCGATTATTGGTGGTGCGATAAAAACCGGCGCTAAAGGTTTTCTCATGCTGGCGATAGCGTAAAATAGCGCCATAGCCGCCAGGGCCGGGGTTACCGAGGCAGGAGCCATCGGTGAAAATTTCTACCTGTTTGCGCATCTCTGGTAGACTTCCTCCTGAAAAAACGCCAAGTCTGACATAAACGAGTCCTATGAGCCCAGCAATTACACGCCAAATCGTTCTCGATACAGAAACCACCGGTATGAATATGGTGGGAGTTCACTACGAGGGCCATCGTATTATTGAAATCGGTGCGGTGGAGATCGTCAATCGCCGTCTGACCGGCAATAACTTCCATATGTACCTGAAGCCGGATCGGCTGGTGGACCCGGAAGCGTTCGGCGTTCACGGCATTGCCGACGAATTTCTGATCGACAAGCCGACCTTCAGCGACATCGCCGATGAGTTTCTGGACTATATTCGCGGCGCCGAGTTAGTGATTCATAACGCAACGTTCGATATCGGCTTTATGGATTATGAATTCAGCAAGCTGAATCGCGGCATTGGAAAAACAGAAACCTTCTGTCAGATAACCGACAGTCTGCAGATGGCGCGTAAGCTGTTCCCCGGCAAGCGCAACAGTCTTGATGCGCTCTGCTCGCGTTATGAAATCGACAACAGCAAACGAACTTTGCACGGCGCATTGCTCGATGCCGAAATCCTGGCGGAAGTGTTCCTGACCATGACCGGCGGACAAACCTCGCTGGCGTTCTCAATGGAAGGCGAGCAGCAGCAGGATGCCAGCGGTGAATATATCCAGCGTGTGACGCGCACGTCGGGCCTGCGCGTGGTTGCCGCCAGCGATGAAGAGATCATGGCGCACGAACAGCGTCTCGATTTAGTGATGAAAAAGGGCGGCAGCTGCCTGTGGCGCGCATAAATGCATCATTCTGCATCAAAAAAAGCCATATAGATGAAAAAGCAGTCAGACGAACGCCGCAGTAAGAAAAATCGTTGACGGTAAAGCAGAGTGCCCTTAATATGCGCCTCGTTCCCGACGGGGAACACAGCGCGGTGCGGTAGTTCAGTCGGTTAGAATACCGGCCTGTCACGCCGGGGGTCGCGGGTTCGAGTCCCGTCCGCACCGCCAACTATTCAGAAAGGCCGATTCAGCAATGAATCGGCCTTTTGCTTTTTATTCTTTCTGCGCCGCAGCCTGAGCGACATAACCCGTTGCGCCTGCGGTCATCCGATCCTCGCGCGCCAGCCAGCGATAGCCGCCGCCGCCGAGCGCCACGCCGATAAACCAGCTAAAACTGGCAATCTCATGTAATCCCGGCATAAAGCTAATCAGCAACCCGATCGCCACCGACGACAGCAGGGCAGCAATTGCTTTGGGATTAAAGCCGCCGCGATCACCATCAGCAGCTGGCGGATCACCTGCGCGCCAAACGGCTCGATCGGTTGACTGACGCCATGCGACAACATTTCGACCATATTCTGGCTTCACTACGCTTTGAGCGCGGTGATGAGGTTCAGCCCGATTTCTCGCGCCTGTTTGCCCGTAAAGGCGTGCCGTCGATTGAAGGCCATGCCGACGAGGCGATTGCGGCGCTCGGCGTGCTGGAACAGATAAAGCAGGGACGCGAGCAGGGCGTTCACGGACACGTCATCGCCTGCTTTGGCGATCCCGGCCTGCTGGCGGCGCGCGAGCTGACCCAGGAACTGGGCATGCCGGTAATTGATGGCGTCGGCGCGGCGGTAAAAATGGTGGAATCACTGGTCGCGTTGGGGGTGGGCACCAGTAAATATGGTGATTTGGCCTTTCCACAAGAAAAAAAGATAACGGGCGCCTTCCAGCACCTAAACTAACGGAAGTCATCTGCTCAACGAGGAGCGCGAGAATGAGTGAATCTCCTGAGAAAAAAGAGTACAGCTTCAATAAAAACTATCCGCGCGACCTGCGCGGCTACGCGGGGCAGCCGCCGCACGCCGCCTGGCCCGGCGAGGCGCGCATCGCGGTACAGTTTGTTCTCAACTATGAAGAGGGCGCGGAAAATAACGTGCTGCACGGCGACGCCGGTTCCGAGCAGTTCCTGTCCGATATTATCGGCGCGGCCAGCTATCCCGATCGCCATATGTCGATGGATTCACTGTATGAATATGGCTCCCGCGCCGGTTTCTGGCGCATTCACAATGAGTTTCAGAAGCGCGGTTTGCCGCTGACGGTCTTTGGCGTGGCGATGGCGCTGGCGCGGCACCCGGAAGTGGTGCAGGCGATTGCTGACGCGCAATATGATGTGGTCAGCCACGGCTGGCGCTGGCTCCACTATCAAGCGATGGATGCCAAAACCGAACGCCAGCATATGCAGCAAGCGGTGGATGTGCTGATGGATCTGTTTGGCAAAGCGCCGACCGGCTGGTACACCGGGCGCGACAGCCCAAACACCCGCAGGCTGGTGGTGGAGCAGGGCGGCTTCAGCTACGACAGCGACTACTACGGCGACGATCTGCCGTTCTGGACGCGCGTCACCTGTCAGGACGGCACGGTGAAACCGCATCTGATTATTCCCTACACGCTGGAAACCAACGATATGCGGTTTGCCACTCCGCAGGGATTCAACACCGCCGAGCAGTTTTATACTTATCTGAAAGACAGTTTTGACGTGCTGTATGAAGAGGGTGAAACCGCGCCGAAAATGATGTCGGTCGGAATGCACTGTCGTCTGCTGGGGCGGCCCGGACGTTTCCGCGCGCTGACCCGTTTTCTTGATTATATCCAGCAGCACGAGCGCGTCTGGATCTGTACCCGCCAGCAGATAGCCGATCACTGGATCAAACATCATCCGGCGCCGGAAATCTGAGGCAACGCAAAACCAGGCATGTCGGCGGCGCAACCGCCATACTCTTCATCAAGGCCGGTTTTTCCACTGGCCTTTTTATCGCTTAACTCACCAGGCTGATCCGTGCGGCACTATCCGTAATGGCCGTTTTCTCTCCAGACTTTTATCGCTTAACTCATCAGACTGATCTGTGCGGCGACGATACGCCAGCCTTCCGGCAGACATACCCAGCTCTGCTGCTGACGCCCGTCCGCTCGCTGCCTTCGCGGGTAAATTCGGTGCTGCAAACGGCGAAATCGCTGCCGAAGGTGGTAATCACCGTATTACGCAGCTGGCGCTGCAAACTCCTTAAGCTTTGGCGTTGTCTGCTCGCCGCTTTTCTGGCATTTGAGTCGTCTGCCTGCCGTTGATTTAACTTCAGTGATGGCTGCTCGCCGCTTCCTTTACATTTGAGCCGCCTGCCTGCTGCTAATTCAACTTCGGTATTGTCTGTTCGCCGTTAATTGAACATTTTCCCGAACAGGTTAAGTCAAAGCACCGATGTCAGGGGAGCAGGAGGGCCGGGGCCAGGCCTGGGAAGGCGCGGGCGGAGGCGCCATGGATGGCTTCATGCCGTTCCGCCGATGGCCCCGACCCTCCTGCGACCGGCACTGACCCAGCCTCAGACTGACACCGAACCAGCCAGCAACACCGGCCCTTCTGCGACCAGCACAAACTCAGCCTCAGACTGGCACCGAACCAGCCAGCAACACCGGCCCTTCTGTGACCGGCACAAACTCAGCCTCAGACCGACTCCGAACCAGCCAGCAACACCGGCCCTTCTGTGACCGGCACAAACTCAGCCTCAGATCGACTCCGAACCAGCCAACACCACCCTGGCTATTGCCACTCAAACTTATCCGCATCGCGCCAGGCCGGGAAACGTGTGCGGTACGCATTCAGATCATCCAGCGAAAGTGCCGCATCCAACACGGCGGGCTGATGCGCTTCACCGCGCGCCAGCACAATGCCATGCGGAGAAATAATCTGACTGTCGCCGCTATAACGCAGCGCATTGCCATCCTCGCCCACGCGGTTGCAACCGGCCACATAAGCCTGATTCTCAATCGCGCGCGCCATCAACAGCGCCTGCCAGTGATGAGTGCGCGCCTCCGGCCAGTTAGCCACATACAGCGCCAGATCGTAATCATCGCGGTTGCGCGAAAACACCGGAAAACGCAGGTCATAACACACCTGCGGCAAAATACGCCAGCCGCGCCACGCCACCACTTCCCGCTGGGTGCCCGCAACATAATGATGATGCTCATCGCCCATGCGAAACAGATGCCGCTTATCGTAACGGTGAACGCGGCCTTCCGGCTCCACCAGCAGAAAACGGTTTACCGCCCCTTTCTCCGTCTGCAACGCTGCGCTGCCGCCTACCATCGCATCCAGCCGACGCGCATGCGCTTGCAGCCAGGCGATCACCCGATCCTCCGGCAGCGACTCGCGCGCCGCCTCCATCGCAAAACCGGTCGTAAACATCTCCGGCAAAATAATCACATCGCGCCCGACCAGCGGAGCCAGCAATTGATCAAACCAGGCGAGATTCGCCTCGCCATCCATCCAGACTAACGGCTGCTGTAGCAGCGAAATATTTAAAGTTGACACAGGCGATCCGCGGCGGCGAGCAGGGTACTTTCCTGCTTGGCAAAACACAGACGAATCAGACGATGAGGAAACGCATCGGCGCAAAATACCGACAGCGGAATCGCCGCCACGCCGACCTTCTCCGTCAGCCAGCGACAGAAACTCACATCATCCAGATCGGAAATCGCGCTGTAATCTGCCAACAGGAAATAAGTCCCTTCACAGGGTAAAATCTCCAGACGACTGCTGGCCAGCGCCAGCACAAAAAGATCGCGGCGGGCGCGATAAAAATCGGGCAACGCCCGATAATGCTGCGGCTCGGCGCGCAACATATCCGCCAGCGCCAGCTGCGCCGGCGTATTTACCGCAAACGTCAGATACTGATGCACTTTGCGGATCTCATGGCTCAACGCCGCAGGCGCCACGCAATAACCCACCTTCCAGCCGGTCATATGAAAAGTCTTGCCGAACGACGAAACGGCAATGGCGCGCTCCCGCAGCTGCGGATGCGCCAGTACGCTGTGATGGCCCTCGGCGGTGAAACAAATATGCTCGTACACCTCATCGCTCAGCACATAAATCTCTTTATCGGCGATCGCCTGCCACAATGCGGCAAAATCACTTTTCTGCCAGACCGTGGCGGAAGGATTGTGCGGCGTATTTAAAATCACCAGGCGGGTGCGCGGCGATAACAGCTGCTCAAACGCCTGCCAGTCAACGCGGAAAGCGGGCGGCTGGAGCGTTAAACGCTTGATCTCGCCGCCGGCCAGCGTCACGGCGGGCGCATAGCTGTCATAGCTGGGATCGAAACAGATCACCTCATCGCCCGGACGCACCAGTGCGGTAATCGCCGCATACAGCGCCTCGGTCGCGCCAGCGGTCACGGTAATATCGCTGTTAGCGTCGGGACGATGTCCGTACAACTCCGCCGTTTTATCGGCAATCGCCTCGCGCAGCGCCGCGACGCCGGTCATCGGCGCATACTGATTCGCGCCCGCGCTGACATGATGCGCCAGCCGCTGCTGCAAATAGCGCGGGCCATCAAAATCGGGAAAACCCTGCGAAAGATTGATGGCGTTATGCTGCTGCGCCAGCGCGCTCATCTGCGTAAAAATAGTGGTGCCGAGCAACGGCAACTTGCTTTCTGGAATCAATGGCTTATCAAGCATAACTGGCTCACCTTAAGGGCGGGTTGCGGCCCGATGTTACGGCTGTGTTGAGCCACTATAATCATGATGTTAGTATTTGGCAATCAAGACGGGTAGACGTCTAAATGCGACATTTCCTGCGGGCAAAAAGGATCACTATGACGTTAACTCCACAACTGGCGCAGCTGGTAGCTGCCTGCCACTGGATTGGACAACAGGGTTGGGCACCGGCGACCGGCGGCAATATGTCAGTGCGCGCTGGAGAGGGTTTTTGCCTGCTCAGCGAATCGGGCAAAGATAAAGGCAGCCTCACCAGCGACGATTTTATTGAAGTGGAGATCGCCAGCGGCCAGGCGCCGTCAGGACGCACGCCTTCCGCTGAAACCGGACTGCACACGCTGATCTACCGGCTTTTCCCGGAGGCGGGCGCGGTGCTGCATACCCACAGCGTCAACAGTACCGTGCTGTCGCGCCTGGAAAAAAGCGCGCTGTTGCGCATCCAGGGCTATGAAATGCAGAAATCCCTGAGCGGACAGCAGAGCCATCTGGATACCGTTGAAATTGCGCTATTTGATAACGATCAGGACATCGCCGCGCTGGCGACGCGCATTGAAGCCTGGGCAAAACAGCGCTCGCTGCGCTACGGTTTCCTGCTGCGCGGCCACGGTTTAACCTGCTGGGGCAAAGATGTTCAGGAAGCGCGCCGCCAGCTGGAAGGTCTGGAGTTTCTGTTTCACTGTGAAATGCAGCGCCGCCTGCTGGAGAGAGTATGATTTGCGCGATTGTTACCGATATTGAAGGCACCACCAGCGACATTCGCTTTGTGCATGACGTGCTGTTCCCCTGGGCGCGACAGCACCTGGCGGACTATGTGCAAACGCACGCCGCGGAACCGGCGGTCGCCGAGGCGCTGAACGCGCTGCGTCAGGAAGTCAGCCAGCCGCAGGCGGATACCGAACAGCTGATCGCTGCGCTTTACCGCTTTATGGATGAAGATCGCAAATCTACCGCGCTGAAAGCGCTGCAGGGCATGATCTGGCGTAGCGGCTATCTGAACGGCGACTTTACTGGCCACCTCTATCCCGATGTGTTGCCCACATTAAAAAGGTGGCGCGAACAGGGGATTTCCCTGTACGTTTATTCGTCTGGCTCGGTTGCTGCGCAAAAGCTGCTGTTCGGCTACAGCGATTGCGGCGATATTACGGCGCTGTTCAGCGGTTACTTTGATACGCACGTTGGCGCGAAACGCGAGGTAAGCGCTTACCAGAATATTGCCCGCCAGATTGACCTGCCTGCCCGTGAACTGCTGTTCCTGTCCGATATTCGTCAGGAGCTGGATGCCGCGCAGCAGGCCGGTTGGCACACTTTGCAGTTAATTCGCGGCGAGGCGGATAATGCGAGCGCCCATCGCCAGGTAAACCGTTTTGATCAGATTACGCTGGAGCTGTTTTCCTTATGAGTGAATTGACCATCTATACCGAGACAGAAACCAAAGTGCCGATCTGGCACAGCACCGACCCTGAGGCGATTCGCGAGCAGCTGAACGCGCGCGGCGTCCGCTTTGAGCGCTGGGAAGCCAACCGTGAGCTGGGCGCAAATCCCGATGCGGAAACCGTGATTAACGCTTATCAACATGCCATCGAGCGGTTGGTGGCGGAAAAGGGCTACCAGAGCTGGGATGTGATCAGCATGCGCGCCGATAATCCGCAAAAAGAGGCGCTGCGCACTAAATTCCTGGCGGAACATACGCACGGCGAAGACGAAGTGCGCTTTTTTGTTGAAGGGGCCGGGCTGTTCTGCCTGCATCTGGAAGGGCGCGTTTATCAGATCCTGTGTGAGAAAAACGATCTGATCTCCGTGCCTGCAGGCACGCCGCACTGGTTTGATATGGGATCGAATCCGCATTTTACCGCGATCCGTATTTTCGATAACCCGGAAGGCTGGATCGCCAACTTTACCGGCGATCCGATTGCCGTCACCTGGCCGCGCCTGCCCTGATACTTAATGCGGCTGGAATCGACCAGCCGCCACTTCCTCAGGCGTCACCACGCCGGTATCTAACACCCAACCGCTAATCAACGCCGCTGGCGTTACATCAAACGCCGGATTCCATACCTGCGCGTTTTCCGGCGCCCACTGCACCTGACCAAAACTGCCCGCCACGCCGGTAATTTCGGCGGCGGCGCGCTGCTCAACAGGAATGGCGCTGCCGTCGGGACAGTGCGGATCCAGCGTGGTATGCGGCGCGGCAACGTAAAACGGAATCTGATGAAAATGCGCCAGCACCGCCAGACTGTAGGTGCCGATTTTGTTGGCGACATCGCCGTTGGCCGCAATGCGGTCGGCGCCAACCCAGACGGCATCCACCTGCTTTTGCGCCATCAGCGTTGCCGCCATCGAATCGCAAACCAGGCGATACGGAATGCCCAGCTCGCCCAGCTCCCAGGCGGTTAACCGGCCGCCCTGCAACAGCGGGCGCGTCTCATCCACCCAAACCTGCTCGATTTTTCCTTCCTGAAAAGCATGCGCAATCACGCCAAGCGCGGTGCCGACGCCAGCGGTGGCCAGCCCGCCGGTATTACAGTGCGTCAAAATCCGGCTGCCGTGCGCGACCCGTGCGCTGCCGGCGCGCGCAATGTTGTCGCACAGGATCTTATCTTCTGCCACCAGCCGCAGCGCTTCCGCGCTTAACGCCGCCACGTAATCCTCCTGCGCCAGCGCCAGTTTCATTCGATCGAGATTGTTCATCAGGTTTACGGCGGTCGGACGGGCGGCGCGCAACACACCCAGCGCCTGCGCCAGCGCTGCTTTTGCCATGCCGTTTTCCGCCAGCAGCGCCAGCAGCAGGCTGGCAGAGAGGCCGATCAACGGCGCGCCGCGTACGCGCAGCGCATGAATATGCGCAACTAAAGCCTCAACGCTACTGGCATCCAGCCAGGCTTTCTGCTGCGGCAACGCCTGCTGATCGAGGATCCACAGCCGGTTATCACGCACCTGCAGGCTGGTGGTCTGAAGAGTTTGCATAAAGGTAAATTCCATGTTGCGTTAGTGCTGCGTATTGTGCCAACATGCGAAACGGAAGTATAGACGTCTGAACGGCTTTTACTACAGATTTGCAGAGGATACGGATAATGTCGCACTACCGGACGTTCACAGCCGCCGATGCGGTGGAATATGCCCAACAATTTGGCGGTCTGAGCGAGCCTTCTTCGCTGGTAAGGGCTGAGGAAGTGGGCGACGGCAATCTTAATCTGGTGTTTAAAATCTACGATCGTGACGGCATCAGCCGCATTGTGGTGAAACAGGCGCTGCCTTACGTGCGCTGCGTTGGCGAATCCTGGCCGCTGACGCTGGATCGCGCGCGGCTGGAGGCGGAGACGCTGTTGGAGCATTACCAGCACTGTCCGCAGCATACGGTAAAAGTGCTGCATTACGATGCGGCGCTGGCGGTAATGGTGATGGAAGATCTCTCCAGCCATCGCATCTGGCGCGGCGAGCTGGTACAGGGGCGTCACTATCCGCAGGCGGCGCGACAGCTGGGTGAATATCTGGCGCAAACGTTGTTTCATACTTCCGATTTTTATCTCCATCCGCACGAGAAAAAGGCGCGGGTGATCCGTTTTACCAACCCAGAGATGTGCGAAATCACCGAAGATCTCTTTTTTACCGATCCCTATGAAGATCATCCACGCAACAGTTATCCGCCGGAGCTGGAGTCGGAAGTGGCTGCGCTGCGCCATGACGATCGGCTGCGCAACGAAGTCGCCGCGCTGAAGCATCGCTTTTTCTCCCATGCTGAAGCGCATCTGCACGGCGATATTCACAGCGGTTCGGTTTTTGTGGCGGAAAACAGCCTGAAGGCGATTGACGCCGAGTTTGGTTATTTTGGGCCGGTGGGTTTTGATGTCGGCACCGCGCTGGGCAACCTGCTGCTGAACTATTGCGCGCTGCCGGGCCTGGTGGCGACGCGCGAAGCCGCTGACGCACGCGAGCAGCGCTTACAGGATGTGCGCGCGCTGTGGCTGACATTCGCCGGGCGCTTTCAGGCGCTGGCCGCAGAAAAAAGCCGCGACCGCACGCTGGCCTGGCCGGAGTATGTCGGCACCTGTTTGAAAAAGGTATTTGCCGACAGCATCGGTTACGCCGGTAGCGAGCTGATTCGCCGCACGGTTGGCATGTCGCATGTGGCTGATATGAAAACCATTCAGGATGAAGCGATGCGCGTTGAATGTATTCGTCACGCCATCAGCCTGGGCAAAACGCTAATCGTTGTCGCGTCGCATATTGATAATGTCGATACGCTGGTCGCACGCATTCGCCAGAACGGCCAGGTTTTTCATCAGGGATTTGTATTGATGTCCCCGTAAAAAAGATGCGCTTTAATCGGTGATTAAGGTGCTTTTTTTATTGCTTTAGTTTGATTAAAGGTTGCCTGGCCTGGAGATACCCTTTTTTCTGACCTTTTTTTAAGTGATTGATTTTGTATAAGTAAATTTAGAAGGTTAAAAAAAGGGTTTTTTGAAGGTTTTGAGGTTAAGCATTTATTCTATAAGTGTTTTGCGCTACTCTGCGTTGTGTTCACTGCCGTACAGGCAGCTTAGAAACAATAACTTCCATATGTACCTGAAGCCGGATCGTTCACTGCCGTACAGGCAGCTTAGAAAGGTCGCGATGGTTTGCACGATGCGGTGCACGAGTTCACTGCCGTACAGGCAGCTTAGAAAGCCAGCCGATCGCCGTCAGGATGCCAGCTAAAGTTCACTGCCGTACAGGCAGCTTAGAAAGGCAACCCCTTACACAGTTCCCTAAGGGACTTGTTCACTGCCGTACAGGCAGCTTAGAAATTCGCCCTGGTCTACGGCCTCGACCTCGACGAGTTCACTGCCGTACAGGCAGCTTAGAAAAAACCGCATTCCCTGTATATAACGACCGTCTGGTTCACTGCTGTACAGGCAGCTTAGAAATGATACAGCCCGCTGTCATTAATGATTTGTGGGTTCACTGCTGTACAGGCAGCTTAGAAACAACCGGAACAACCCGAGCTTCACGTGGATAAGTTCACTGCTGTACAGGCAGCTTAGAAACGGACGGCAGCGAAATCTCAACGATTAATCCGGTTCACTGCTGTACAGGCAGCTTAGAAAAGTCAGAATTTGCCAGGCTGCATGGCGTCAGCGTTCACTGCTGTACAGGCAGCTTAAAAACCAGCGGCCCAAAAAGAAAAGCCTGAGCATAATGCTCAGGCTTTGAGTAACACGATCTGCATAACCCTTTAAAAAATCTGTTTTGCTGTGTATAGCCTTTCTTTTTATGTGCCGTCAGGCGGCTTCATTCTTTCGTAGCGGCGATTGCTCCTGCTTTACCGGCTGGGTAGCCAGTGCATCCGCCTCAAACTCATCGACATTAATTGAACGCAGGCGGCTGGCTTCGGCGCGAATCAGCACTTCCGCCTCCTGCTGATTAATCCAGCCTTCCTGCAGGCTGCGCTGCGCCAGCTCATCAAGGCGAGTGAAAGAGAGATGCTTTTTCAGCTGCTTGCACAGACGATCGTGGATCACTTCCGCTGCCATTACATCCTGCAACGCTTCCTCCAGCTGTCCGGCGGGATTATGCTCGCTCGGCGTCAAATACTGGCCGCGACCCAGGCGCGAACGCGTGGCGGACGGAACCTGCAACAGCTTCGCCAGCTGATGATCGAGGCGATCTGACGGCGTGCGGCAGTGACGGCCCGCCGGGAAAATAACGACCCGTAGCGTCGCCGCCACCGCTGCGTTAGGGAAATTACGCAGCAGATCGTCAATAGCATTTTCCGCCTGATTCAAGGCATCCTGTACGCCCCAGTGCAGCAGCGGCAGATCCGCTTCCTGTCGGCCTTCGTCGTCATAGCGTTTTAATGCGGCTGATGCCAGATAAAGCTGACTCAGAATATCGCCCAGGCGCGCCGAAATACGTTCGCGTCGCTTCAGGCTGCCGCCCAGTACCGACATGGACACGTCTGACAACAGCGCAAGGTTGGCGCTGATACGGTTCAGATGCTGGTAATAACGGCGTGTCGCATCGCGCGTTGGCGTGGCGCTGGTATAGCCACCGGTAATACCCAGCCACAGGCTACGCACCAGGTTGCTGCCGACGTGACCAATGTGGCGGAACAACGCACGATCAAATTCAGGCAAATCGCTACGTTCGGCGGCAGCCATCTCTTGTAGCACGTACGGATGGCAGCGAATCGCGCCCTGACCAAAGATAATCATGCTGCGCGTCAGAATATTCGCCCCTTCCACGGTAATGGCGATCGGCGCGCCCTGATAAGCGCGGGCAAGGAAGTTGCTCTTGCCAAGCATAATGCCTTTACCGCCAGCGATATCCATCGCGTCGATAATCGCGCGCTGGCCGCGATGGGTGCAGTGATATTTTACAATGGCCGACAGCACCGCTGGTTTTTCACCCTGCATAATGCCGTAGGTGATCAGGCTGGCGGCGGCATCCATCACGTAGGCGTTACCGGCAATACGCGCCAGCGGCTCTTCGATCCCTTCCATTTTGCCGATAGAGACCTTGAACTGGCGGCGAATGCGTGCATAAGCGCCGGTCGCCAGCGCCAGACTTTTCAGGCTGCCGGTGGAGTTGGAGGGCAGGGTGATGCCGCGTCCTACTGACAGGCATTCAACCAGCATGCGCCAGCCCTGACCGGCCATTTTCGGGCCGCCGATAATGTAATCAATCGGTACGAAAATATCTTTGCCGCGCGTCGGGCCATTCTGGAACGGCACGTTAAGCGGAAAGTGGCGCTTGCCGATCTCCACGCCCGGCGTATGGGTTGGGATCAGCGCGCAGGTAATGCCGAGTTCTTCGGTATCGCCCAGCAGATGTTCGGGATCATAAAGCTTAAATGCCAGACCCAGTACGGTGGCGATCGGTGCCAGCGTAATGTAGCGTTTGTTCCAGGTCAGTCGCATGCCTGGCACCTGTTGCCCTTGCCATTCGCCCATGCAAACCACGCCGGTATCAGGAATGGCGCCCGCATCGGAGCCTGCTTCCGGGCTGGTTAAGGCAAAGCAGGGGATCTCATCGCCCTGCGCCAGACGCGGCAGGTAATGATTTTTCTGTTCATCGGTGCCGTAATGTTGCAGCAGTTCGCCAGGGCCGAGTGAGTTCGGCACGCCAACGGTAATCGCCAGAATACCGGAAACGCCCGCCAGCTTTTGCAGCACACGCGATTGCGCATAGGCAGAAAACTCCAGCCCGCCATACTCTTTTTTGATAATCATGGCGAAGAAGCGATGCTCTTTCAGGTAAGCCCACAGCTCCGGCGGCAGGTCCGCCATTTCATGCGTGATCTGAAAATCATTCGCCATACGGCAGGCTTCTTCTACCGGACCATCAAGAAAGGCTTGTTCTTCTGCGGTCAGGCGCGGCTGCGGATAGTTGTGCAGCTTTTTCCAGTCGGGATTGCCGCGGAACAGATCGCCTTCCCACCAGGTGGTGCCCGCATCGATGGCTTCTTTTTCGGTGCGGGACATCGGCGGCATCACTTTACGGAAGGTGCGCAGCATCGGCGCAGAAACCATGGATCGACGCATCGATGGTAAATTCAATGGCAGTAATATCAGCGCCAGCGGCAGTAACAGCCACGGTGTCCAGAGGTTGCACAGCGCCATGGCCGCCGTCCACAACAGCAGAATAGCGCTGCTGACCGACAGTGAAACGCGGTGCCAGAAAAGCGCGCCGATCAACGTCAGCGTCGCGAGAATGCTAAGAACCATCATAATGAACCGCTCCGTAAGAAGTAAGAGGTCTGACCTGTTGGTCTGTGTACAGGTTTAAAGCAGTTATGATTACTTAGCAATTAAGTAACATAATAATTACAACCTGGCTCACACTCCGGCCGCATCATTAGTTAAGAGATGGGAATCTTTGCGGGCTGGTTTAAGGTTTTTGGCTGCGGCGGATTTGTTCAGGCGAGGCGCAGGAAAGCGTAATGTGAGGGAGGGAGATAGGGATTAAATGAAAACCCTTTTTTGGGATGGTTTTATAAGTTGTTGATTAGTATAGGCGTGTACGGATGGCTGTAAAAAAGGGTTTATTAAGGAAGTTCGGAAGAAACGGTTTACGTTCAGTGGGTTAGGTTTTATTATCAACAGGTTCACTGCCGTACAGGCAGCTTAGAAGTTAACACTCAGCACGTCCAGGTTAGCCACATTGTTCACTGCCGTACAGGCAGCTTAGAAGGAAGCTTGAGGAACGAAAGCGAGCGTGTAAACGTTCACTGCCGTACAGGCAGCTTAGAAGACACGCTCAGATTCTTCGTAATCTTTAATATCGTTCACTGCCGTACAGGCAGCTTAGAAGGGCACTATCAGACGAAACGTTGTGCCATTTGAGTTCACTGCCGTACAGGCAGCTTAGAAGGCATGGCAAAAAATTTCTGTCTCAGGAAATATGTTCACTGCCGTACAGGCAGTTCAAAAATGGAGCTAACTTACGTTAATTAACTCAACAAGGATTGTGACAATGGATACGACAGAAGAACGCAACGGAACCTGTTTTTACGCAGGAAGTCCTAATCTTTCTGCCAGTGAATGACTGTTTATAATCTTTTGCGAGAATGTGGCTGATCGGCCGGGAGTACAGGATTTTGGCGTATTATAGCCATTATTACCGGCCTTAATATTCTGCCAACCAGAGGAAAATTTGCCAATGTTACGCCCGGAACCTCTTTAGCGTCACATGATGCAAGAAATCTTTTTGGTAATGCCAAATTTCCCTGGGCTGGAGCTGTCTTCTGTAATAGATGGATACTCGCCTCACCGCCTTAAGATACTGATGACGCATAAAATTAGCACGTTTGTAGGCAGAGCTATTCCGGTTGTCGGATCGGTTATACTGGCAAATGATATTTCTGTAATTACATATCAGACCCTACGGAAATATAAATTTCTTGCCAGAGGGGATGATAAATTAGGGTAAATAACGCAGAAGTTTGACATTTTTTCGTGAAGATCTATCCAGGCCCGTTAATTACCGATTTCAGGCTGTTTCGCTCGACATGGAAACGTTGTTACAAGATTTTGCTGCCGTTGATGAGTTACCCTACGTAATTAATGATTACTCGATTAAATATAGCGTTGATGTTTCTGCCATGGATATGCGCCATTACTTCCCGTGGGAGAATCAGCCGCTTTCTAAGCGATTATTTAAGGGGCGTAAGTTCAGGGAGCCAGCCATGGCCACCAGAAAGCCCTTGACGGTAAACATGTTTGCAGAATCAGCCAGGGCAGGGCGCCGGCTATATGACTAAGTTAGATTTATACATATCAGGCGATAAATATTAATTCAACAAAGGAAACATATTAAAACCAATTACTATTCAGACGATTTAATAGCTATTTATTTTTATGGATTTATTATCTTTTTTAAATATTAAAAAGCAGAAGTAACAATATTGTTTAATGAATAAGCCAGTACTCAATAAGCGCAAATAAATCCTGGATATTTTCAAAGGTTGTTGCCTGAAGCATTATAACCGTGGCTATAAATTCTGCGTTAGATCAAACTTTACAACAGTAGCCGTAGCCATTTATTTTCAGCGTTTTATTATCGCGCCACTCTCCTTTGCCTGAAAAACGATCCTGTCATTATGGATATTATCAAGCCATCCGATTTGAAAACGATTCTGCACTCCAGACGCGCCAATATTTATTATCTGGAGCATTGCCGCGTATTGGTTAACGGCGGACGGGTGGAATATGTCACTGATGAAGGGAAACAATCGCTCTACTGGAATATTCCCATCGCCAATACCACGGTTGTGATGCTCGGCACCGGTACTTCAGTTACGCAGGCGGCGATGCGGGAATTTGCGCGCGCAGGCGTGATGGTCGGCTTTTGCGGCAGCGGTGGCACGCCGCTGTATGCCGGTAATGACACCGAAGTGTCATGGCTCTCTCCGCAGAGTGAATATCGCCCGACGGCCTTTCTGCAAAACTGGGTAAGCTTTTGGTTTGATGATGAGAAACGTCTGGCGGTCGCGAAAGAATTTCAGCGTATCCGCATTGAGCAAATTCAAAAGCACTGGCTGGGCAGCCGAATGCAGCGGGAGAATAAATTTAATATCGACAGCATCAGGCTGGAAAAAGCGCTGACCACTTTTCAGGATAATCTCGCTGGCTGCCAAACGTCACAGGAAATAATGTTGCAGGAAGCCGTTATGACCAAAGCGCTCTATAAAATGGCGGCGAATGCGGTTAATTACGGTGAATTTATTCGCGCAAAACGCGGCGGTGGAACAGATATCGCGAACCGCTTTTTAGATCACGGCAATTACCTCGCCTATGGTCTGGCGGCGGTAGCAACCTGGGCGCTGGGATTGCCGCACGGGCTTTCGGTATTACACGGTAAAACACGGCGCGGCGGGCTGGTTTTTGACGTGGCGGATTTAATTAAAGATGCGTTAATTCTGCCGCTGGCTTTTATTGCCGCAATGGAAGGGGATGATGAGCAGGAATTTCGTCAGCGCTGCATTCGTCTCTTTCAGCGCGCCGAAGCGCTCGACGTCATGATTGTCGCTTTGCAGGAGATTTCTCAACAGGCAGGACAGACCGAACGATGAATATCTTACTGGTGGCGCAATGCAATAAACGCGCATTAACGGAAACGCGCCGTATTCTCGATCAGTTTGCCGAGCGTAAAGGCGATCGCACCTGGCAAACAGCCATTACCCAGGAAGGACTGAATACCTTACGCTGCTTATTGCGTAAAACCGCGCGGCGCAATACGGCGGTGGCCTGTCACTGGATTAAAAACGCGAATCAAACCGAGCTGCTGTGGATCGTTGGCAACCTGCGGCGCTTTAACGCCAGTGGATCGGTGCCCACCAATACCACCACCAGCGACATTCTCAGACAGCATGATGAAAACAGCTGGCACAGCGGGACGACGATCTGCCTGCTGGCGGCGCTGGCGGGGCTCTTTCATGATTTCGGCAAAGCCAGTGAGTTGTTTCAGCGAGTATTGCGCCATCTGGCGAAATGCGGTCAACCGTGGCGTCATGAATGGGTGTCGCTGCGGCTGTTTTGCGCCTTTGTTGATGGGCGTGAGGATCGCGAATGGCTGACGGCGTTAAGTCAGATACAAGAACAGGATGAAGCGGAACTGCTGGCGCGCCTGCGTCGCGACGATGCCGGCACGTTTGCGAATCCTTTTCTCTCGCTCCCGCCGCTGGCCCGCACCGTTGCCTGGCTGATTCTGTCGCACCACCGTTTGCCGACCGGCCCGGAAGAAAATCCCGTACCGCTGGCGTTTATCGACAACTGGCTGACGCACCAGCTGACGGCAGCCTGGAACGCAGACAAAAAAGCAGAGGATCTTCCGCCAGAGGAAAGGGCGCTGGCCTGGTCTTTTGCTGGCGGAACGCCGTTGCGCAGCGCGGTCTGGCGCAAAAAGGCGCAAAAGTTCGCCGCACGGGCGTTGCAGCATCTGCCGCTGGTGGCGTTCGGCCAGCTTGAACAGCGCTTTACCGTTCATATGGCTCGTCTGGTGCTGATGCTGGCCGACCATCATTATTCGTCGCTGCCGCCGGTAACGGGCTGGCAGGATAAAAGCTATCAGCCGCACGCCAATACCGATCGTAAAACGGGGCGTCTTAAACAGCGGCTCGATGAGCATAATGTTGGCGTGGCGCATAATGCCTGGCTGCTGGGCCTGCATTTGCCGCATATGCGTAAAACCTTACCGGCGATCGGTAAACATCGCGGCTTTAAAAAGCGTAGCCAGGATCCCCGTTTCCGCTGGCAGGATAACGCTTATGAAAGGGTAAAAGCTCTGGCGCCGCGCGCGGCGCAGCAGGGATTCTTTGGCGTGAACATGGCCTCAACCGGCTGTGGCAAAACCTTCGCTAACGCGCGAATTATGTATGCGCTGGCTGATGAACAGCAGGGTTGCCGCTTTACCGTGGCGCTGGGGCTGAGAACGCTGACCTTACAAACCGGCACAGCTTTACGAGAAAGGCTGCATCTGAACGAAGGCGACCTGGCGGTATTAACCGGTTCCTCCGCGGTGCTGCGGCTTTATCAGCTGACGCAGCAGAAAGAGGCGGATAACGAAGCGCCAAACGGCAGCGCCTCTGAAGATGCGTTATACGCGGAACATCATTACATCAGCTATAAAGGCAGCCTGAACGACGGACGTCTCAGCCAGTGGCTGGCAAAGGACAACAAAATCAACCGGCTGGTGAGCGCGCCGGTGCTGGTGACCACCATCGATCACTTAATTCCCGCGACCGAAGGCTTGCGCGGCGGCAAGCAGATTGCGCCGATGCTGCGGCTGTTAACATCAGATTTGGTGCTGGATGAGCCGGATGATTTTAACGTGGAGGATCAGCACGCGCTCTGTCGGCTGGTCAACTGGGCGGGCATGTTGGGAAGCCGGGTGCTGCTTTCGTCGGCAACGTTGATGCCGGTGCAGGTGCAGGCGCTGTTTGCCGCTTATCGCGCAGGTCGGAGGCATTATTTGCAGGCCTGCGGCGCGCCGGAAACCGCGGCGGAAATTTGCTGCGCCTGGTTTGATGAAAAGGGCGCAAACATCCAGACAGCGGATATTGCCGACAGTAAAGCTTTCCGCGCCGCCCATGACGCTTTTGTCAGCCAGCGCGTTAAGCATTTACAGGCCGCCGTGTTGCAGCGGCCTGGCTGGCTGGCGCCCGTTACGCCTGACGATAACGGCGTTGAGGCGGTTGTCGCCGCGCTGGCGGATCGTATTTATGGTTCGCTGCTGCAGCTGCACGCTGAACATCATCAAACTCATCCCTCTTCCGGCAGGGAACTTTCTGTGGGACTGGTGCGCATGGCGAATATCAAACCGCTGGTTGCGGTGGCGCAGCGGTTATTTACGCTGGGCGCGCCGGAAAATACGCGCATTCACTACTGCGTTTATCACAGTCAGCATCCACTGGCCGGACGCTCATATATAGAAGCCTGCCTGGATCGCACGCTGGCGCGCCATAACCCGGAGGCGATCTGGCTGGAGCCGGAAATCGCGGCGGCGTTGGATCGCTATCCAGAGCAAAAGCATATTTTTGTGGTGCTGGCAACGGCGGTAGCCGAGGTGGGCCGCGATCATGATTATGACCATGCGATTGTTGAACCCAGCTCGATGCGTTCGATTATCCAGCTGGCGGGGCGCGTCAGGCGTCACCGTCCGCTTAAGGCGCCGCCTGCAACAGCCAATATGCATCTGCTGCGAAAAAATTATCGTGCCTTAACTTCTGCAACGGATCGGGCTGGCCTGGCTTATTTACGTCCCGGTTTTGAGGAGCAGAATTTCCGGCTGCGCAGCCATGATCTGTACGATCTGCTGGCTGATTATCGGAAACCGCTGCAGGACGAGAACAATCCTTCCTCTGAGGATGCCTGGCTGGAAATTAACGCTATTGCGCGTATTCAGCAGCCGCCTGGTCAGCAGCCTTTAAAGAAGAAAGGTAATGAATTTGAGAGCCTGGTTGAGCTGGAACATGCGCGGATGCGCGCTGAACTCGGCGGCGGCATCGATCATCGTTTTTATTCCGCGCTCTGGTGGCAAAAAGAGGCGACCTGGAGCGGTGAATTGCAGCGTCGTTCGCCTTTCCGTCGCTCACAGCAGGAAACACCCTATTACCTCTGGCTGGAAGAAGATGATGAGAAGCCACTATTTATGATGCCGGATGAAGGCGAGGCGGGCTGGAAGCAGAGCGGCGATTTTGCAAAGGCGGATTGTATCTTTGCCGACGGCTGCGGCCCGTGGCTGGCGATGAATTACACAGAGATTTATCAGCGGCTGGCTGAAGACACGGGCCTGACGTTTGCCGAGATTAGCCAGACGTTTGGTGAAATCACGCTGCGGCAAAGTGAAAGCCACTGGCGCTTCAATCCGTTTTTAGGGGTGTTTGCCGCACTCAGCTGAGTGCGGCATCAAAATTATTAATAACCAATTTAATTTCTACTGACAGGAACGCCGGGTTATGGATGAAACCAGTCTTGCCTGGTTTATTCAACAATATATTAACGAACGCAGGCAGGCCAGGCTGGATGCCTTTGATAAAGATGCGGCAAAACAACTGGCCAACGCAAATTCAGATAGTGAACGGCAGGAACTGAAATTTAAACTGGCGGAAGAGCGGGCTGATATTGAAGCACGTTTTAAACCGCAGGCGTGGCTGACCGATGCGGCCCGCCGGGCAGCGCAAATAAGCCTGGTGACCCACGCGGCAAAATTTACTCACAGCGATGCGAAAGGCAGCAGCCTGTTTTATTCTCCTGCTGAGAATGCAGCCTCGCCGCGTTATCTCTCCAGCGCCTCTTTAAACCAGCGCGATATAGACGTAACGGGCAACGCCGCCGGGCTTGACATCGCTAAGCTCCTGCGTACCGTACACCACGGCGATTCGCTGATTGCGGCGCTTCAGCGTGATGATCACAGCGCGCTACAGGTTTTTGCCAGCGATGCTGAGCAGTGCGCCTCCTGGGTAAACGGCTTTAAACAGGTGCTGGAAAATAACGCGCCTGCCAGCCATAAACGCGCTAAGCAAATCTATTTTCCCGTTGGCGAAAATCGCTGGCATCTGTTAAGCCCGCTCCTTTCCTCCTCGTTAGTTCATGCCGTTCACCAGCGTATTATTGATGTGCGCTTTAGCGATGAAAGCAAAGAGATAAGAACCGCGCTTAAAGAAAAAAAATGGCACGGCAAACCGCGCATCTTTTTTAACGATACCGCCCTATTAAATTTCGGTGGCACCAAGCCGCAAAACATCTCTTATTTAAACAGCGTGCGCGGCGGCAAAGTCTATCTGTTAAGCTGCGCCGCGCCGGAATGGCAATCGTCCGGAAGGCTGCCGTTAAAATATCCTTCCATTTTCTATAACAAAGGCGATGTAACCTTTTTAACTAAATTGCCCGTTGCGCAGCTTAAAAACTATCTGTTAACGGTAAAAACAAAAAACATGCAGGACCGTCAGCGGGTTAAACGCTATATCGATACCCTCATCGATATTATTTTTAATTACGTCGTTGCCCTGCAAAATGATGAAGAAATCGCAGGCTGGACGCAGCACAAAGATTGTCAGCTAACGCGCGCTTATCAGCTGTGGCTCGATCCGCGCCGCGCCTTAAATGATGACGCCTTCCGTCAGCAACGAGAAACGGAAACGTGGAAAGAGACTGTCGCCAGGGATTTCAGCCTCTGGCTGAATGCGCAGTTAAAAGATGACAAGCTCAACGTCGGCGAGACGGAGCGGCGCGAATGGCAGGCTAAGCCGCTGTTTAAAACGCGGATGCGCGAATGCGAAAAAATGCTTAAGGAGGTGCTGGCATGAGTTCGCTGATTATCTTACGTCGCGTTCGGGTTGAAAACGCCAATGCTATCGCCGGGCTGACCTGGGGATTCCCGGCGGTTACTCATTTCCTTGGCTTTACGCATGCGCTGTCGCGCAGGCTGGAGCCGGAAAACCTCTCCCTGACGGGCTGCGGCATTATCTGCCATGACACGCAGCGCCATGCGCATAAATCGAGCTGGGATTTTAATTTTGCTCTGACGCGTAATCCCTTAACCAAAGAAGCCAAAACCGCTGCCTTTAATGAAGAAGGGCGCATGCATATGACCGTTTCGCTGGTGCTGGAATGCGAAGGCATGATTGCCGACGGCGAACATGGCATGAATCGACTGTGCGAAAAACTGCAACAGATCTGCCCAACGTTACGGCTGGCGGCCGGGAACATCACCCATATTGCCCGTATCTCAGTGGTTACGCGGCCTGAAACGGAAGAGGGATTAAGGAAACTGCTTTGGCCGCTGATGCCCGGCTTTGCGCTGCTCGATCGCGCGCCGCTGCTTGAACAGCACTTTAGCGAACTGAAGCAGCAAAATCCTGAGGCGCAAATGCTGGATGCCTGGCTGGATTTCTCGGCGTTAAAAATTGCGGCGCAGCCCGCAGAAGAAAATGAAAACGTGGAATGGCATACGCAGCCGAAACCGGCCGCAGGCTATCTGGTGCCGTTGATGACTGGCTATCAGGGCATTTCTCCGCTGTATCAGCCGGGCGAGGTGGAGAACGCGCGCGATCCTGAACAGCCTTTCCGTTTTGTGGAGGCTATTTACGGCGTGGGCGAATGGCGCGGTGTTCATCGCATCAGCGATCTGGACGAGCTGCTGTGGCGCTATCACCACCAGGACAACCAGTATTTGTGCCAGAGCAAGCAGCCGGTTGAAGAGCTGGTCTACGACGAACTTGATTTTGATTAAAGAGCCATACAAAGGAAAACATCATGGTGAAAAAAACAATTAAAACGGCTTCTGTATTAGCCTTTGAGCGCAAACTCGCTAACTCCGATGCGATTATGTTGGCCGGCAACTGGCAGCAGGATAACTGGCAGCCGATTAAGATTCAGGAGAAAGCGGTGCGCGGCACCATTTCTAACCGTTTAAAGAACGCCTTAACCTCCGATCCCGCTAAGCTGGATGCGGAAATTCAGAAAGCCAATTTGCAGCGCGTGGATGTCGCCGCACTGCCTTTTGATAACGATACGCTGAAAGTCAGCTTCAGCCTGCGCGTACTGGGCAACCTGGCCGTGCCTTCCGTTTGTAACGATCAGGATTATCAGGCTGAGCTGAGCGGCGTGATCGCAGGTTATATCGAAGAACATGGCATGACGGAACTGGCGGCGCGCTATGCGCAAAATCTGGCGAACGCGCGTTTTCTGTGGCGTAACCGCGTCGGCGCGGAGGCCATTGAAGTTCATATTAAAGGCAAAGAGAAAAGCTGGACATTTAACGCGCTGGATTTCGACCTGCGTAAATTCGCCGCGCCCGCCGGTGAGTTAGCGGTGCTGGCCCGTGAGATTGAGCAGGGCTTAACCGGCGAAAGCTTTGCCTTCTTCCAGGTTGATGCTTATGTGCGCCTGGGCCAGGGACAGGAGGTGTTCCCGTCTCAGGAGCTGATCCTCGACAGCAACAGCAAAAAAAGCAAAGTGCTGTACCAGGTGAACGAGGTAGCGGCGATGCACTCGCAGAAAATCGGTAATGCGCTGCGCACTATCGATGACTGGTATCCTGATGCCGCTGAACTGGAGCTTGGCCCGATTGCGGTTGAACCTTACGGTTCCGTTACCAGCCGTGGCAAAGCCTATCGTCAGCCGAAGCAAAAAATGGATTTTTATACGCTGCTTGATAACTGGGTAACCAAAGGCGATGTTCCCGCAGCGGAGCAGCAGCATTACGTGATGGCGACGCTGATTCGCGGCGGCGTATTTGGCGAGAAAGGGGATTAATAAACAGCATGGATCATTATCAGGATATTCGCCTGTTGCCCGATCCTGAGTTTGCGTCTCAGATGCTGATGTCTGCGCTTTTTTCCCGCCTGCATCGGGCGCTGGTGCAGACAGGCTTACGGCACGTCGGCGTCAGTTTTCCGCAGGTTAAACGCGATCTGGGAAATACGCTGCGTCTGCATGGCTCAGCGGAGGATCTGCAGCAGCTGCAGCAGAGTCAATGGCTTCACGGGATGCGCGACCATATTGCGCTGGGCGCTATCGGCCCGATTCCTGCCGCCGTGCAATATCGCACCGTTAAGCGCGTGCAGGTAAAAAGCAGCGCCGAGCGGCTGCGTCGTCGTTCGGTAAAAAAAGGCTGGCTGAGCGAGGAGCAGGCGCGCGAGCAGATCGCGCTGTCGGCGGAGCAGCGCAGCGAGCTGCCCTATGTTCAGTTGAAAAGCGCCTCTACCCGACAAAGTTTCCTGCTGTTTATTGAGCATGGGCCGTTGCTGGATAAAGCATCCGCGGGTACTTTCAGCGCCTATGGGCTTAGCGCGACAACGACCATTCCCTGGTTCTGACAGCTAATGCGGCGCGCCAGTAACAAAACAACAGGCCGCCGCATTAATCAGCCGTTTCCCTTCCACCATTTCGCCGTAAAACCACGACGTTCTTTGGTTTTGGATTAAGAATTAGTCCGGCTTGTGATAAGCGAGACTAAAACCCTTTTTTTAGCGGTATTTATAAATGATTGAAATTAAATGATGATTTTTAATGGGCAGGAAAAAGGGTTTTTCAGGCACAACCGTGAAAAGGCTTTTAGGATCAGGGGATTATTGTTTAATATCTACAGTTCACTGCCGCACAGGCAGCTTAGAAAGTTGCTCAGCCTTTTTGATTACCTTTTTCTCTGTTCACTGCCGCACAGGCAGCTTAGAAACCGCCGCTATTTCATCGAGTGCGAGAAGCGGTTGTTCACTGCCGCACAGGCAGCTTAGAAAAATACGGAAGATACGATCAGCTTATTGCTTACGTTCACTGCCGCACAGGCAGCTTAGAAATGGACTCAGCACGTTGCTGCTCCAGAATGGATGTTCACTGCCGCACAGGCAGCTTAGAAAACCGGCACGGGCTTTCCAGCGGTTGAGCCGTTGTTCACTGCCGCACAGGCAGCTTAGAAACAGTTCGTGAAATTGAGTTGCTCGCAGCGTGCGTTCACTGCCGTACAGGCAGCCGATAAAAACCGACTTCCCATTAAGTCGGCGCGGTCTCAGCTTTGCCGCGTAACGCTTTGCGACCCGTTATCATTTCGGTAAACTTGCGCGGACTCTTTCTCATCCAAAGGACATCCCTATGTACCAGGATATTATTCGTTCAGAACTTAACGAAGCAGCGGATACGCTAAATAAATTCCTGAGCGAAGATGCAAATATTCATGCGATTCAACGCGCTGCGGTGCTGCTTGCCGACAGCTTTAAGGCGGGCGGCAAAGTGCTTTCCTGCGGTAACGGCGGCTCGCACTGCGATGCGATGCACTTTGCGGAGGAGCTGACCGGCCGCTATCGTGAAAACCGCCCTGGCTATCCGGCGATCGCCATTTCTGACGTAAGCCATCTTTCCTGCGTCAGTAACGATTTCGGCTACGACTACGTTTTTTCCCGCTATGTTGAAGCGGTAGGGCGTGCGGGCGATGTGCTGCTGGGCATCTCCACTTCAGGTAACTCAGCCAACATCATCAAAGCGATTGAAGCCGCGCGTGCGCAGGGCATGAAAGTGATCACCCTGACCGGTAAAGATGGCGGCAAAATGGCCGGCAGCGCGGATATTGAAATCCGTGTGCCGCACTTTGGCTATGCCGACCGCATTCAGGAGATCCATATTAAAGTGATCCATATCCTGATGCTGCTGATCGAAAAAGAGATGGTAAAAAAATAATCCTGTAACCGCTGCCGCGTCAGCCCTGGCGCGGCTTCTTGTACTGAGCAAGCTTTCCGTCTGCAAACTGTTACTCCCGCTGCGCCTCCCCGCCTGATTCGTTATAATCGACACTTAACCGTGCCGGAGGCCCCGACTATGTGTGAACTGCTCGGTATGAGCGCTAATGTCCCAACTGATATTTGCTTCAGCTTCACCGGACTGGTGCAGCGCGGCGGCGGCACCGGGCCGCATAAAGATGGCTGGGGCATCACCTTTTATGAAAATAAAGGCTGCCGTACTTTTAAAGATCCGCAGCCCAGCTATAACTCGCCGATTGCGCGTCTGGTACAGGAATATCCCATCAAATCTTGCTCCGTGGTCGCGCATATCCGCCAGGCGAATCGCGGTCAGGTGTCGCTGGAAAATACGCATCCTTTTACCCGTGAGCTGTGGGGCCGCAACTGGACCTGTGCGCATAACGGGCAGCTGAGCGGCTATCGTCAGCTGGAAACCGGCAACTTTCGTCCGGTTGGTGAAACGGATAGCGAAAAGGCGTTCTGCTGGCTGCTGCACAAGCTGGCGACGCGCTATCCGCGCACGCCGGGCAACTGGCCTGCGGTGTTTCGCTATATCGCGGAGCTGGCGGCGGAACTGCGTCAGAAGGGCGTATTCAATATGCTGCTGTCGGACGGGCGTTACTTAATGGCCTATTGCTCGACCAACCTGTTCTGGATTACGCGCCGGGCGCCTTTTGGTAAGGCAAAGCTGCTGGATCAGGATGTGGAGATCGATTTTCAGAAGCAGACCACGCCGAACGACGTGGTCACGGTAATTGCCACTCAGCCGTTAACCGGCAATGAAACCTGGCACCGTATTGCGCCAGGCGAATGGCAATTATTTTGTCTTGGAGAGCGCCAGGAATGATTCGGAAGCGGCAGGCGTGCCGCTGACTGGCGTGCCGTTCATCACATATCTGCCGTTATTCACCGCAACCGTTGGCGGCTGGCGATGTTGAACAAAATAAGCGTAGCCCGGCTGCAGCTCTTTCCAGAAGCTGGCGTAGTAAGAGTTACGGTGACGCTGCATATTGCTTTCGGTCATGCGGAACGGATAGATACTGATTTCTACTTCCGGCTGGCCGTTGCGTATCGCGGCGTTTACATAACTGAAAATCTCATCCATGTAGGCGTTAGTCATGGCATAGCAGCCAACAGAAACGCAGGCGCCATGGATCATCAGATATTTCCCGTCATAACCCTGCTGCCGATCGTACTGGTTAGGAAAACCAATATTGATGGCGCGGTAAAAACGGCTGTCCGGCTTAAGCTGATTCAGCTTGACGCTATAAAAACCTTCCGGGCTTTTGAAATCGCCCTGACGACGTTTTGGGCCCAGACCGCCAGAAAAATTACAGATGCGATAGCTGTCGAGCAGACGGAACTCATTACCGATCTTGCCATACAGTTCCAGCGTGCGTTCTTCTTTGAAAATCTGAATATAAACCGGTGTCCCTAATAACTGCTTCTTTAACTCTTTGCTGACTGGAGCCAGTGGCTGAACTGGTTCAGGCGCGCTTGCCATGCTGAGGGCTGGCAGAAGAATCATCGCAAACAACAGTGCGATTTTGCCCATTCTTTTTCCCTTGATAATTAGGGGTTAAACTGCAACGCCGAACGGCGTCTCTGTCTTGCATAATCGGATAATTCCGCTATCGCTGCGCAACATTATCACTGTCTGTTTTTTTATCAAGATGCCAGCTAATAAATAGCTGCGTTTCCAGAGAATGCCCGCAAATTGCCGCGCGCAATGACATGATATTCATCGCGCTCCGCCATTGAAACCTTGTCGCCCGGCTGTATACTTATCCAGTGTCTGCGGAGGGGATATGCGCAAAATCATTCATGTCGATATGGACTGCTTTTACGCGGCGGTGGAAATGCGCGATAACCCCAGCCTGCGTGATATTCCGCTCGCCATCGGCGGCAGCCGCACGCAGCGCGGCGTGATCAGCACCGCCAACTATCCGGCGCGTAAATATGGCGTGCGCAGCGCGATGCCGACGGCGACGGCGCTAAAGCTCTGTCCGCATTTGACGCTGCTGCCGGGGCGCTTCGATGCCTACAAAGAAGCCTCCGCGCATATTCGTGAAATTTTTGCGCGCTATACAACCCGCATTGAACCGCTTTCGCTGGATGAGGCTTATCTTGATGTTAGCGACAGCCCGCACTGTTACGGCTCGGCCACGCTGATGGCGCGGGAAATTCGCCAGACCATCGCCCGCGAGCTGGATCTGACCGCTTCGGCAGGCGTCGCGCCGATTAAGTTTCTGGCCAAAATCGCCTCCGATCTGAATAAGCCCAACGGCCAGTATGTGATCACGCCGGACGAGATGCCGCAGTTTCTGCTGACGCTGCCGCTGGCGAAAATTCCGGGCGTGGGAAAAGTGACGGCAAAGAAGCTGGAAGATTTAGGGCTGCGTACCTGCGCCGATGTGCAGGACAGCGATCTGGCGATGCTGTTAAAGCGCTTCGGTAAGTTTGGCCGGGTCATCTGGGAGCGCAGCCACGGCATTGATGAGCGCGAAGTGATTACCGACCGCGAGCGCAAATCGCTCGGCGTAGAGCGCACGCTCTCGGAAGATATTCATCACTGGGAGCAGTGCCTGGAAATTCTGGATTTTCTTTATGACGAGCTGGAGCGCCGGTTAACGAAAATTAAGCCGGACCGCCATATTGCGCGTCAGGGTGTGAAGCTTAAGTTCAGCGATTTTCAGCAAACCACGCAGGAACATGTCTGGCCGGTGTTGAATAAAGAGGATTTGGTGGCGGTAGCGAAAGAGGCGTGGGATGAACGGCGCGCCGGACGCGGCGTCAGGCTGGTGGGCCTGCATGTCACGCTGCTTAATCCGCAGCTGGAGCGGCAGCTGCTGCTGGGGCTGTAGCGGCTGTTAACCCGTTTCTGGCAAGCCATCAGAAAAGTGCTGAGCGCCCGCCCAACGCCGCGCAGGGAAACCGGCCCGGCGGCCGGTTTTCCCGCATTACTTTTTCCCGTATTCAACGCGCTCATGCAGGTTCCCCCGGATAAATTAAATAAATGTTTTGCCTCTTTTTTTAACGCTTGCTACAAACTGGCAATAACCGAAAGCGCATAAGCTAACACGAAATGTAATTAGCCATCCAGACATCTGGATATGTCAGAGGAAGCGGCGGATAGCCGGGGAAAGTAGCGGAATGCGCCACTCCTGCACTAAAAAGTCGGTGCTTTATGCTGGCCTGGGAGCGAACGCGGCGGGCATAAAAAAGGCCAGACCGGAGTCTGACCTTTGCCATGAACGAAGCCTGTTAGGATAAATTACTTCGCCGGGATCACTTTCAGCAGCTCGGTCAGCAGCTGCCAGTAGAGCGCCACGCTGCCGATATGAACCTGCTCGTCCGGCGAATGCGGGCCGGTAATGGTTGGGCCGATAGAAACCATATCCATATTCGGGTAAGGCTTCTTAAACAGACCGCATTCCAGACCAGCATGGATCACCTGAATATTCGGCGTCTTGTTAAACAGACGCTGATAGGTCTCGCGCACCAGCGCCATCACCGGTGAGCTGGCGTCCGGCTGCCAGCCAGGATAGCTGCCTTTTGCCACGCTTTGCGCGCCAGCCAGCTCGCCCAGCGAACTCAGCATCGCCACCACGTAATCTTTGCCGCTGTCGATCAGCGAGCGGATCAGGCAGTTGATTTTTGCTTCCTGCTCAGTCATGGAAACCACGCCGACGTTCAGGGAGGTTTCCACCACGCCTTTTGCCACGTCAGAGTTGCGGATCACGCCGTTCGGCGTGCTGTTCAGCAGCGCAATAAAGCGATCGCGGCTGTCGGCAGTCAGCGCCGCGCCGCTGGCGACCGGCTCGGTCTGCAGCGCGATGTTTTTCTCTACAGCGCCCAGCTCATTCTGCAAAGTCGCGAGGTAGCCCATCGTCGCCGATTTCAGCGCATCGATTTTAGCGGCAGGCAGGGCGAAGGTGGCATAAGCTTCACGCGGGATCGCGTTACGCAGCGTACCGCCGGTAAAATCGATCAGACGCAGATCGTATTCACGGGCGTGCTGTGCCAGGAAACGCACCAGCAGTTTGTTGGCGTTGCCTAATCCCAGATGGATTTCCGCGCCGGAGTGGCCGCCTTTTAAGCCTTTCAGCGTCAGACGCAGCGTTTCGTAATCGGCCGGCACCGCTTCACGTTGCAGCGGCAGCGTCGAGGTAAAATCGATGCCGCCGGCGCAGCCCATGTAGATTTCACCCTCTTCCTCGGAATCGGTGTTAATCAGAATTTCAGACTGCAGCCAGTTCGGTTGCAGGCCAAATGCGCCATCCATGCCGGTCTCTTCCGTCATGGTCAGCAGCACTTCCAGCGGGCCGTGCTGTACGCTGTCATCCGCCAGCACCGCCAGCGCGGACGCCATGCCGATGCCGTTATCCGCGCCCAGCGTCGTGCCGCGCGCTTTGACCCATTCGCCGTCGATATAGGGCTGAATCGGATCTTTAGTGAAATCGTGCGCCGTATCGTTATTCTTCTGCGGCACCATATCCAGGTGCGCCTGCAATGCGACCGGCTTGCGGTTTTCCATGCCCGGCGTGGCCGGTTTGCGAATCAGAATATTGCCGACCTGGTCACGGTCGCACCAGAAGCCTTTTTCCTTTGCCCAGGAGAGAATGTGCTGCGCCAGCGCTTCTTCATGAAAAGAAGGGTGCGGGATTGAGCAAATTTTGGCAAAAATATCCCACAGCGGTTGGGGTGAAAGTTGAGACAATTCAGACACGACAGGTCTCCTGTGTCATCGATACGCGGCTGCGCATCGTTGCAAAATTTCCAGTAATCGATCGCCGTCAGCGAATCTGACGTGATGCAGGAAGAATAACATCCTTTATTGTCCGCTGTGCAGTCAGGCGCGTTAAAATGCGGCAACCACGCTATCTGGCGCTGGTTTTTAGCGCCTCAGATCCTTATAATGCCGCGCAACCTTTTCCCATTGCATATTTTTTAAGCCAATTCGATTGGCCCGGATTCCTTTATGAGCGAAAAATACGTCGTCACCTGGGACATGTTGCAAATTCATGCCCGTAAACTGGCTCAGCGCCTCCTTCCTGTTGAACAATGGAAAGGCATCATTGCGGTAAGTCGCGGTGGCCTGGTACCGGCCGCGCTGCTGGCGCGCGAACTCTCCATTCGTTATGTCGATACGGTATGTATCTCCAGCTACGATCACGACCACCAGCGCGAAATGAACGTGCTGAAGCGTGCGGAAGGCGACGGCGAAGGTTTTATTGTGATTGACGATCTGGTTGATACCGGCGGCACCGCGCAGGCAATCCGTGAAATGTATCCGAAAGCGCGTTTTGTCACCATTTTCGCTAAACCGGCTGGCGCGCCGCTGGTGGACGATTATGTGGTTGATATCGCGCAAAATACCTGGATTGAGCAGCCGTGGGATATGGGCGTGGCCTTTGTGCCGCCTATCGTCAATCGTTGATTGACCTGCATCAAAACAGCGCCCGGTTCGTCCGGGCGTTGTCGTTTCTGCGGGTCGCGCCGCCGTAGTCGGTAACGTACACTGTAGTCTCGTCAATGCGCGGCGGCAGGAGAGCGACACCATGTCAGCAAAAAATCTCAGCGAAGAACTCTTTAAACCCCGATTTAAACACCCGGAAACCTCGTCACTGGTGCGCCAGCGGCATCATCTCACGTCAACCGTACAATCCACGCTGGATGGGGAAAGTCATACCGGCTGGTATCGGATGCTAAACCGCCTGCTCTGGAGCTGGCGCGGCCTGTCGCCGCTGGAAATCAGCGAGGTGCTGGCGCGTATAGCGGTGAGCGACGCGGAGCGCACCAGCGACCAGCTGCTGGATACGGTGATCGGCTACCGCGGCGGCAACTGGATTTACGAGTGGAGCAAGCAGGCGGCGCTGTGGCAGCAGAAAGCGATGGACGCGGGCGAGACGCCGGAAGCGGGCGAACACTGGCTGCATGCGGTCAATCTCTACAGCCTGGCCGCCTGGCCGCATATTAAAGGCGATGAACTGGCTGAACAGGCGCAAACGCTGGCGAATCGCGCCTATGAAGAGGCCACGCTGCGGCTACCCGGCGAAATGAAAGAGCTGGAGTTCCCCATTCAGGGCGGCAGCCCGATTATCGGCTTCCTGCATATGCCGCCCAGCGTCAGCGCGCCTTATCCCACGGTATTGCTGTGCGGAAATCTCGACAGCCTGCAAATCGATCACTATCGCCTGTTTCATGATTATCTGGCGCCGCGCGGTCTGGCTATGCTGACCATCGATATGCCATCGGTGGGATTCTCATCAAAATGGAAGCTCACTCAGGACACCAGTTTCCTGCATCAGCAGGTGCTGCGCGGGCTGGAGAGCATTCCCTGGGTGGATCATACGCGCGTGGCGGCGTTAGGTTATCGCTTCGGCGCCAACGTGGCGGTGCGGCTGGCTTATCTGGAAGTGCCGCGTTTGCGCGGTGTGGCTTGCCTCGGCCCGATTGTTCATGCGCTGTTGGCGAATGCCGCACAGCAGGAGCGTGTGCCGGATATGTATATCGGCGTGCTGGCGAGCCGCCTTGGTATGGCGCGCGCCACGGATGAGGTGCTGCGTACCGAACTGAACCGCTATTCGCTGAAAACCCAGGGGTTGCTGGGACGCCGCACGCCGACGCCGATGCTGGCCGGCTACTGGCAAAACGATCCCTGGAGCCCGGAGGAAGATGCGCGGCTGATTGTGAACTCATCCGCGAACGGCAAGCTGTTGCCGATCGGCTTTACGCCAGTGCTGCATAACTTCGATCGGGCGCTGCACACCATCTGTGACTGGCTGACACAACAGTTAAAGTGAGAAGTTGCTATTCTGCATCAGTTTGCTAAAACTGTTAGCTCATTTAAGGAGGTGTAAACTATGACGTTACCAAATGGACATCCACGAAGCCGGTTAATTAAGCGTTTTACCGCGCTGGGTCCCTATATTCGCGATAATAAATGCGAGAATGAGCGGTTCTTTTTCGACTGCCTGGCCGTTTGCGTCAATGTTAAACCTGCACCGGAAAGCCGTGAATTTTGGGGATGGTGGCTGGAGCTGGACGCGCAATCCGATCACTTTACCTATCAGTACCACTATGGCCTGCATGATAAGGATGGCAACTGGAAGCCATGCGCTATCAAAGGTAAAGAGAATGAAGAGAAGCTGGAAGAGACGCTGCGTAATTTCCATGAGCGTCTGAAAGCGCTGCTGGCCGAGCTGAATGTGGGACTGCTGCCCGCGCAGGGCGCCAGCGAGCAGCCGGTAAAGCTCACCGCATAAACAGACCCATTAATAAGAAAAGGCAGGCGCGAAACCTGCCTTTTTTACGATGTGACCGCATCCGTCGTCCCGCCTTCTGTTGCAGCAATACGGAGTATTCAGCAGGCTGACCGCCGGATGCCGCGCATCAGAACTGGTAAGTCATGCCGATCGCAACGATGTCGTCGGTGTTGCGGCCCAGCGTGTTGTCGTCATCCAGCAGATTAATTTTGTAATCCACAAAGGCGGACATGTTTTTATTGAAGTAGTAAGTCGCACCCACGTCAGCGAATTTGTAGTAATCCGCATCGCCGATGCCGCCTTCAATATCTTTTACTTTGGTCTGCACGTAAGCCAGCGACGGACGCAGGCCGAAATCAAACTGATACTGCGCCACTAATTCGATGTTTTGCAGCTTGTTGGCATAGCCGCTGACTTCAACTTCGCCGTCGCCAACCTGCGCAGTGCCGCTGATCGGGTTCATATTGCGTGTTTCTGCGTAAGTGGCCGCCAGATAAACGCCATTGTCATCATATTTCAGACCAGTCGCCCAGGCTTCAGCTTTCTCGCCGCCGCCGAACGCGCTGTTTTTTTGATCCAGCGTGCGGTTAGATGAAGAGACCGCGCCTTTAATGCTCAGGCTGTCGAGAATTTTATAGGAAAGTGAAGCCGCCATGCCGTCGCCGTTGGAAACGCCATCGCCGCGGGTGCTGCTTTCATTTTTACCCTGATACTGCAGGGCGAAATCCAGCCCGTCGACCAGGCCGAAGAAATTGGAGTTACGGTAGGTGGCCACGCCGTTGGTGCGGGTCAGCATATAGACGTCGGCGGAGGTATACGCGGTCGCACCGAATTCCGGCATCATATCGGTAATGGCTTCGACATCGTAAATCAGGCCATAGTTACGGCCATAATCCAGCGAGCCGTAATCACTGACTTTAATCCCGGCAAAGCCCAGACGGGTTTTATTGCCCGCATTGGAATCGCTTTCCGGGTTATTTGCGTTGTATTGATATTCCCACTGGCCATAGCCGGTCATGATGTCGTTAATCTGTGTCTGGCCTTTAAAACCAATACGCACATAAGATTTATCGGCATTATTGCTGGCGTTAGTTTCTGCATCGCTGATGTAACGCATTGCTTTCAACTTGCCGTAGAAATCAAGCTTATTGCCGTCTTTGTTGTACACTTCTGCTGCCTGCGCGGCGGTCGTCAGAGCCAGTGCGGATACCAGCAGTGCCAGTGCGTTCTTTTTCATTTGTTATCAATCCCGATGAGTAAAGAAATAAAGTTTTGTGAAAACTGTTGTAAAAGCAGGAACGTTTTACCGGGATGAGATGAATGTTTTATGAAGCTTTTCCGCTTTTCTTGTTAAGCCCGAACTTTTGGTCTACGCCACTGTCAGGAAATTTCCGCGCTTTTCCCGTGGTGCCTGTTGGCATCCTTGCCCACTCCTGATAAAACGTCCCTTCACAGTCATTTTTACTACGGCAGGAAAACATGAGCGGCAGTCAGACCTTAGTGGTCAAACTGGGAACCAGCGTGCTGACCGGCGGATCGCGTCGGTTAAATCGGGCACATATTGTGGAATTAGTTCGCCAGTGCGCACAGCAGCACGCGGCGGGCCATCGAATTGTGATCGTAACTTCTGGCGCGATGGCCGCCGGACGTGAACATCTGGGTTACCCGGAACTGCCGCCTACCATCGCCTCAAAGCAGCTGCTGGCTGCGGTGGGGCAGAGCCGTTTGATCCAGCTGTGGGAACAGCTGTTTTCTATCTATGGCATCAACATCGGACAGATGCTGCTGACGCGTGCGGATATGGAAGATCGCGAACGCTTCCTTAACGCGCGCGATACGCTGCGCGCGCTGCTGGATAACAATATCGTGCCGGTTATCAATGAGAATGACGCGGTGGCGACGACCGAGATCAAAGTGGGCGATAACGACAATCTGTCGGCGCTGGCGGCGATCCTGGCGGGCGCCGACAAGCTGCTGCTGCTGACCGATCAGCCTGGCTTATTCACCGCCGATCCGCGTAATAATCCGCAGGCGGAGCTGATTGCCGACGTGCATGCTATTGACGATGCGCTGCGCACCATCGCCGGAGACAGCGTTTCCGGCCTCGGCACCGGCGGCATGACCACTAAACTTCAGGCGGCAGATGTCGCCTGTCGCGCCGGGATTGAGGTGATTATCGCTGCGGGCAGCCGTCCGGGCGTGATTGGCGAAGCGATCGAAGGCAAGGCGGTGGGCACCCGTTTCCATGCGCAGCAATCCCCGCTGGAGATGCGTAAGCGCTGGATTTTCGGCGCGCCGCCGGCCGGTGAGATTGTGATTGACGACGGCGCGCTGTCGGCGGTGCTGGAGCGCGGCAGCTCGCTGTTGCCAAAAGGCATTCGCGAAGTGAGCGGCAACTTTTCGCGCGGCGAAGTCATCCGTATTCGCAGCCTGCTGGGACGCGACATTGCCCACGGCGTGTCACGCTATAACAGCGATGCGCTGCGGCTGATTGCCGGTCATCACAGCCAGGAGATCACCAATATCCTGGGTTATGAATACGGTCCGGTTGCCATGCACCGCGACGATATGATTGTCAGCTAAGGAGCCTCCATGCTGGAAGAAATGGGTAAGGCGGCGCAAGCCGCTTCATATCAGCTGGCCACGCTGACCACGGCGGAGAAAAACCGCGTATTGATGACGATTGCCGACCGGCTGGAAGCGCAGAGCGCGGAGATTCTGGCGGCGAACGAGCAGGATTTGGTGGATGCGCGCAACAACGGCATGAGCGAAGCCTTGCTGGATCGCCTGATGCTGAATCCGGCGCGCCTGAAAGCGATCGCTGATGATGTGCGCCAGGTTTGTCGGCTGGCCGATCCGGTCGGCTTACTGATCGATGGCGGACGGCTCGACAGCGGCCTGCGCATTGAACGACGTCGCGTACCGCTCGGCGTGGTCGGCGTGATTTATGAAGCGCGTCCGAACGTGACGGTGGATGTCGCTTCGCTCTGCCTGAAAACCGGTAACGCCGCTATCCTGCGCGGCGGTAAAGAGACTTATCGTACTAACGGCGCTACGGTGCGCGTGATTCAGTCCGCTTTGCAGCAGCATGGTCTGCCAGCGGGCGCGGTGCAGGCGATTGAAAGCCCGGATCGCGAGCTGGTGAACCAGTTGCTGAAGCTGGATCGCTACGTGGATATGCTGATCCCACGCGGCGGTGCCGGACTGCATAAGCTCTGCCGCGAGCAGTCAACGATTCCGGTGATTACCGGCGGCATCGGCGTTTGTCATATCTATATTGACGCCAGCTATGAGCTGGATGCGGCGCTGAAGGTGATCGTTAATGCGAAAAAACAGCGCCCCAGCGCCTGCAACTCAGTCGAGACCTTGCTGGTCAATGAACAGATCGCCGAGGCCTTTCTGCCTGCGCTCAGCCAGCGCATGGCGCAGGAAGGCGTGAAGCTGCACGCCGATGCGCGCTCGTTGCCGCTGTTGCAGCAGGGCCCGGCGGAAGTTGAAGCGGTGAAAGAGGGTGAGTATGACGATGAATGGCTGTCGCTCGATCTGAACGTGCGGGTAGTGAAGGATATGGATGAGGCGATCGCACATATTCGTGAACACGGCACGCAGCATTCCGATGCGATTCTGACGCGCGATACGCGTGCGGCCGAGCGCTTTGTTAATCAGGTGGATTCGTCTGCGGTTTATGTGAATGCCAGCACCCGCTTTACCGACGGCGGCCAGTTCGGACTCGGTGCTGAGGTGGCGGTAAGCACCCAGAAACTGCACGCGCGCGGCCCGATGGGCCTGGAAGCGCTCACCACCTATAAGTGGGTGGCCTGGGGTGACGATACGGTCAGGGCGTAAGCGGGGAAGTAGCACCTCGACGATCGAAAAGGCCGCTATAGTGAGCCGCTGATGCCGTCAGGATACGGACTGCTGTGTCGTATCCGTCGGTCGGGAGACAGGCTGCTGAAAGTAAGTTATCTGATTTAAACGACCGTTGAGTTACAGGCCGTCAGATAACGCCTCATCTGATTAAAAAGCGGCCTGGCGTAGTCTGTTAATAAGACCATAAAGCAAGCTGCCGGTTAATATTAAGTAATGGTTTTTGGACAGGTGTTAAAGACCGCTCGTTTTTCTCTCGCTTTGGCGACAAAACCAGCATACGATGCGGCGCCTCTTGACTCAGGCGCCGCTTTTTTTTAACGTTACAGCCCGTAGCACCTCTCCTCAACGCCGATATAGCTCAGTTGGTAGAGCAGCGCATTCGTAATGCGAAGGTCGTAGGTTCGACTCCTATTATCGGCACCATTCAACAAAATCAAAGGCTTACGTGATTTTACCCGTCACTTTTGATCTTGTCTTAACACGTCTAAACGCCTGCGTGATGATCGTCTGTAAAACAGTGCGAGATTATAACACCATAGCCCACGAGAAAGATCGCATATGGTAACTGAACACGACGTATTAGAGTTTTTCCGTAGTGAGCTTCCAGTGTTGGGAACTTTCACCGGAAAACTAATACCATTACAGTTAGACGACATATTGCAGGAATATGCAGAGGACGACGATTTAGTTTTTTGTATAGATAAATACAGCGAAAAGTTTAATGTTGATATTTCGGTAATGAATTATCAAGTTTATTACCCGTGGTTTAAAACGTGGTTTTTTAGAAAGTGGTTCACATCTAAGCCTGTTAAACAAATATCGAAACCTCTCACTGTAAGAATGTTTTCGGAATCGGCTAAAGCCGGGAAATGGTTATACGACTAATAGCAAGGAGCGTTAAAAATGGCTGTACCTGTACGCCTGATTTTGAAAGACGATGGCGGATCACAGATCATGGGATCGTGTGATGTTCATGGGCGTGATGGGAGCATAGAACTACGCAGTTTGCAGCATGGCGTGGTTATCCCTACAGATCCCCTCACTGGTAAAGTTACTGGCTCCCGTCAACACTGCTCTTTTAACTTCACCAAAGAGATTGACAGTTCATCGCCGTATCTGTTTAAAGCTGTTGCTACAGGGCAGACGCTTAAAACTGCTGAGTTTAATTTCTACAGAATTAACTACAGTGGACAAGAGGAAATCTACTACACCATCACATTAGAAAATGTGAAAGTGGTGAGCCATAGCCCTGTTATGCACGATACCAGAACGGCTACGGGTACTGGTCACATGGAAGATGTTTCCCTGAGCTATGAGAAAATCACTCATCTTTATAAAGACGGTAACATTCTTCACTCTGATTCGTGGAACGAGAAGAAACAAGCCTGACAGCGTAATGAAAAGGGAACTGGTGGCGTTGTAGCGTTGTTCCTGCCAGCTTCACCCTCACCGTAGCCCCATACCAGAGAAAGCTGGTGATCGGCTTTTCTTCCTTCTTCACTCTTCTGAATCCTCCGTATCGAATTTTTTCGCATAGTGAGGCGGAAGCTAATTGAGCGGCTTTTTTATCAGGATGATGAACTATGTGAGGATGGCTATTACGAGATGAATGCTACGCAGTCGATATGATTAGCGATCTCCTTCCCTGGGAGATGGAGTATGCCGGAGGATCTCTAAATGTGAATGGACGATTATGCGGGATACTTACACGTACACAATTGTTTTTTTGCAAACTCATCATGAATCTGCAGCTTTGTGCGGTTTAACCTGTGGAGTATTATCAAGCTTTCTAATCGCTGGGACCAGGCTGACCCCGATAGTGACAATAACCACTGCCAGTGCTGAAATCAGAAGTACATTGCTCATACCAAAATGTATTGCCAGCGGTCCGGCGACCAGCTCACCGAAGGGGATAGCTACAAACGAACCCACAGCATCATAGGCGTATACGCGAGCCAGTTTGTCCTGCGGGATATGCGTCTGTAGTGAATGAGCCCAGGTTACACCGAAGAGACCAAATGTGATCCCAGCCAAAAAGAAACCAGCGATAAGCCACGATGCTGAAGCGAGCTGACTCAGTATAAAAATTGGCGCAGCGTAAGCGCCAACCAGCATCGCGCCAATAAAGAGATCGCGACGTGGGCGCCAGCGCAGCGCCAGAAATGAACCTGCAATCAGACCAACGCTTTGTGCGGCAACAATAATCCCCCAGCTGGTTCGTCCAAAAGAAGCATCAGCAATGACAGGGCCAAGTACCATCACAACACCATTAAAGGCGGCATTGATAACGGTAAACTGGACGACGATAGACCATACCCAGGTTCGGCTGGCAAATTCTTTCCAGCCTTCTTTTAAGTCCCTCAGTATATTTCCCTGAGAAGTGCATGCCTTGATTGACGTAACGCGAATGAAAAAATAAAGCGGCGCTGAAGCGGCGAAGCCCATAGCATCGATTGCCAGTCCCCAACCCGGACCAACTGAGCTGGTCAGAATACCGCCCAGGGAAGCACCAATCACCGTGCCGCCATAAATGCCGAGCTGGACTAATGCGTTGGCTTGACGCAAGTTCTGCGCAGGAACAATTTGAGGGACCAGCGCTGAAGAGGCAGGTAACGCGATTCCGGCCGCAGCGCCATTTATGGCTCCCAGTAATGACAGGCTTATCACCGTTGCTGAACTATCAAGCACCGACCATGCGACGAGAGCTTGCGAAGCGGCAGCAACAACTGAAGAAGAGACTAACACCCGGCTGCGTGAATAACGGTCAGCTAATACGCCACCTATCAACAGAAACGCAACGTTAAAGACAGAACGGGACGCAACGACTACTCCTAAATCAGATGCAGATCCGCCAATGTCCAGAACAGCAAACGCCAGAGCAATCGGTGCGATACTATTGCCCAGCACGGTAAGAAAGCGGGCTACAAAGAGATAACGAAAGGGTGAGAAGTGAAAGACGTGAATGTTTTTATAACAGGTATTCATGATAACAATATTTAGGTGATAAAAATATACTTTAGAATACCAGCGTTTTAGTAAGAGTTAAGCATAAAATTATGCTTATACAAGCTGTATGAAAGTAAGATGCTGGCAAGCAAATAACCGGTTTTCTCCTTCAGGAAACGAATAGGTTTTGATATTGCTCTGCTTTGTAGCTGACGTTATCTTTTATGTTTAAAAAATGTGGTGAGCTGTAAATTATAATAATTTGAAATTAATAAAAATTAGTTTTTGCTCTCTTTTGTCTTTTGTCTTTTGTCTTTTGTCTTTTGTCTTTTGTCTTTAAGTGATAAATTCATAATCTTATGGCGATAATGATAAATAGATATTCTGGATAAATTTTAAGCTATTAAAAAGCGGAAATGATATTTTCCGGCGCTGACTGTATAAACTTTGTTAACTAATATAGTGCGTACCTCCTCGATTAAGCTACTGATAAAAATTATGGAAATATTATTTCTGTGCATCGTAATTTTTTTGAAAAATATCTTTGAAATATTTATATTGCGGTAGGTATTTCAATAAAGCGATTTTAGGGTAATCGCTATAAATAATGCGCCTTTCAGAACACCGACATTATTATCCCGCTTTGGAAGATGATTATCGTTGACATAAGCAATCTGGCACCAAAGCTTAGAGCGTTTACAGCCAATGGAAAACTACGTCCTGTGGGCGTGGTCATCGACAGGTTTTCGCTCTGCCTTACTGTCTGTGGATTTCAATCTCACTGGACAGGCAAAGACATCTTTTAAGGGTTTTTAGTACGCTTCTGCGGAGCGAAATCGATGCCATCTGCTATGCAGGTGCTTTTTTATGCATTTTCAGCAGGTGCCGGGCATGATCTAAATCTGCTAACGTATCGATGTCCTGCACAATGCCCTCATCATTAAGCGGCAGATCCAGCACTTTCCCGTCTCGTCTCGCGCTTTTCACAATGTCCCTGGCGCCCACGTCGCCCGACAGCGCCATTAATAAAGGTTTAAATGCCCGACTAAAGCCCACCGGATGCCCCTGTCGCTGGCAATAATGAGGCACCACCAGCGGTTTTTCTTTTAACCCTGCGGCAACGCGTTGCAGCGAAGCGGGCTGAATTAAGGGCAGGTCGGCAGGCATAATTAACCAGCCTGAAGCGTCAGGCGCGGCTTTAACGCCCAGTGAAACAGATTCACCCATGCCGCGCGTGCCGCCCTCCGGCCTGATCAGCTGCCAGGCCAGACCGGCGGCTTCTGCCGCCTGAATGACATGCGCAAGCACCGCCCGATCGCCCAGCCGTGCGTCGAGCTTATGCGTTGTTGCGCCAGAGGCGAGAAACCGTTCCCCTTTGCCAGCTGCCAGAATAAGAACCACAGGGGAGAGCATTAGCGCTCTCCGTTCGTGAGGCGGGCCGCCGCTACGTCCGCCAGCACCGAGAGCGCCAGCGAGCGGGCGTCTCGTGCTTTCGGGAACAGCCCGATGGGCGCCTTGATACGATTGATCTCGTCCTCGCGCCAGCCGAGTTCGCTGAGCTTTTGCATACGCTGGCAATGCGTGCGCTGGCTGCCGAGCGTGCCGATATAAAAAGGGTTCGCCTTCAGGGCGAGCTGCAGCGCGGGCAGTTCACGGTTCAGGTCGTGCCAGAGCAGGATCACCGCCGTATCCGCATCCATTAACGCGGCGCTTTGCGCAGAAAATGTATCGAAAACGTGCGTCTCATAGCCTGCGGCCCGCGCGAGATCGGCGGTCGCCAGCGCCTCAATCGAGCGACCATAAACTATCGCCCGCACGCAGGGGCGATACGCGGTCTCAAAACCCTGGTGATGCCAGCCTGTTTTGGGAACAGTATTTAGCGTTTGCAGCGTCTGCGACTGAGGCGTATAGCGCAAGCCAACCGGCCTGCGCTGTTCGAGGCAGTTCAACACCGCCAGCAGCGGTTGCGCCGAGCGTAATTTATGAATGCTCAGCGTAATCCCGCCGCCGCAGGGCAGGGCAATGTCGAACCAGGGCGATCCTGCGCCATATTGCACGCTGCGATCCTGGCCAGTGGCAATCACCTGTAGCGCTTCATGGGCAACGGCGGCTTCCACGCAGCCGCCGGAGACGAAACCACAATACTGTCCGTCTTCGCGTACCGTCATCTGCACGCCCAAAGGCCGCGCCGCGCCGCCGCGAATCTCTACCAGCGTCACCAGCGCGGCTTCCATGCCGCACGCTAACGCCTCAACCGCAAAGCGTAAGATCTCTCCGCTGTCATCGGTCAGAAAAGCAGGCTCAGGCGTTAACCGATACTCTTCGGCCAGCCCGATAGTTGATAGCTGCATCGCGTCTCCTTATTCAATAACCGGAAGCGCGTTGAGCAGCTTATCCAGCCTGATGGGATAATCCCGCACTCTGGCGCCCGTTGCGTTATAAATCGCATTGGCGATGGCCGCACCGACGCCGCACAGTCCCAGCTCCGCTATCCCTTTGGCCTTCATCGGCGATGACATTGGATCGGTATCGTCGAGGAAAATAACCTCCTGTTCAGGAATATCGGCATGCACCGGCACCTCATATTGCGCCATATCGTGGTTGACGAAATAGCCCAGGCGCGTATCGACCGCCAGCTCCTCCATCAGCGCTGCGCCGATCCCCATGGTCATTGCGCCGATTACCTGGCTGCGCGCCGTTTGCGGATTGAGTATGCGGCCAGCGGCGCACACCGCCAGCATACGACGCACGCGAACTTCGCCGGTTGCGATATCAACGCCGACTTCAACAAAATGGCCGGCGAAGGTGGATTGCTGATACTGCTTATCGAGATCGCCAAACTCAATGGTGTCTTCCACCGTCAGGGTGCCGTTTACCGCGGCCTCGCTGATGGGGGCGCTGCGCGTACCGCTAATGATCTTCTCATCGGCAAACTGTGCCAGGTTGGCATCAAAGCCGAGATTGGACGCGACCGCTTCGCGCAATTTTACACAGGCGGCATAGACGCCCGCCGTGGAGGTATTGGCGCCCCATTGCCCGCCAGAGCCGGCGGAAACCGGAAAGGTGGAGTCGCCCAGCCGCACCTCGACCTTCTCCAGCGGTACGCCCATCATCTCAGCGGCCGTCTGGGCAATAATGGTGTAGCTGCCGGTGCCGATGTCGGTCATATCCGTTTCGACAATCACTTTCCCTGTCGCGTCGAGATGTACACGCGCGCCGGAAGGGGCGACGATATTGTTACGAAAACCGGCCGCTACGCCCATACCCACCAGCCAGCGCCCATCCCGAACCTGCGCGGGTGTGGCATTACGCCGCTGCCAGTCAAAGCGCTCCGCGCCGGTGCGCAGGCACTCAATCAGCTGACGACGCGAGAAAGGGCGGTCGGGATTGGCGGGATCGACCTGGGTATCGTTGAGAATGCGAAACTCAACGGGATCGAGGCCCGCTTTTTCCGCTATCTCATCAATGGCGATTTCCAGCGCCAGCATCCCTGCCGCTTCACCCGGCGCGCGCATGGCGTTGCCTTCCGGCAGATCGAGTTTTGCCAGCCGCAGCCCGGTATGACGATTGGCCCCTGCATAAAGCAGTTCGGTCTGCTGAACCGCCGTCTCTGGTATACCGTCGGGCAGATTGCCGGACCAGCTTTCATGGGCAATGGCGGTGATTTTACCGCTTTGATCGGCGCCGATGCGCAGCTGTTGAATCGTCGCCGGACGGTGCGTGGTGTTGTTAGGAATTACCGGCCTTGGCAGCATCACTTTCACCGGCCGTTTTGCGGCGCGAGCGCCCAGGGCGGCCAGCAGCGTATCGCTGCGCAAAAACAGTTTGCTGCCAAACCCGCCGCCGATATAGGGCGCGATCACCCGCACTTTTTCAGCGGGTATTTGCAGTGTTTTGGCCAAATCGGTTTGACACCAGTTCACCATCTGGGTTGATGCCCAGACGGTAAGCTTATCGTCGTCCCAGACGGCCATCGATGCGTGCGGTTCCATCGCCATATGGCTCTGATCGGGCGTGGTGTAGGTGGCGTCCAGTTTCACCGCCGCCGTTGACCAGGCCGCATCGAAATCGCCGACATTTTTGTCTGGCTGATCTTCGGGCGGTGAGGTGACGGCGGGCTTCTCATCAGCCAGATCGTAAGCGCCCGGTTCTCGGCTGTATTGCACGTGAACAAGGGCTGCTGCCGCGCGCGCCTGCTCAAAGGTCTCAGCTACCACCAGCGCAATGGCCTGCTGATAATGTTCAATGGTCGGGCCGGCCAACAGCGTGGCGATATTTTTATCCCCTTTGCCTAAAGGCCCGGCGTTATCCGCAGTGACCACAGACAGCACGCCAGGCGCGTTTTCCGCCGCCCTGACGTCCAGTTCGGTGATCTGCCCCTTCGCAATCGCAGCGCTGACGATATAACCACAGGCCACGTTGTCGACAGCATCATGCCATTCCCAGGCATAGTGGGCGCGACCGGTGGTTTTAAACGGGCCATCAATACGATTATGCGGTTGGCCGACCACCTTCAGCTGGTCAATCGGATTCTCGCCTGCCGGTTTATCAAATTTCATCTTTTATGCCCTCGCTTCCGTCAGCACCGAGGCGAGCGTTCGCTTCGCCAGCAACAGCTTGAACGCATTTTCAGGCGTGGGTTGCGCACTGGCGAACAGCTTGTCATAAACCGCCTGTGCGCCGTGGGGAAGCGCTGCATCCGCCTCCTCCAGCCGCCACGGCTTATGGGCGACGCCGCCAAACGCCACGCGTCCAGTGCCATCCGGTTGCACAATGGCGGCAACCGATACCAGCGCGAACGCGTAAGAAGCACGATCGCGCACCTTGCGATAAATGTGCGTGCCGCCAGCCGGTGGAGGCAGCGTCACCGCAGTAATCAATTCGCCTGGCTGCAGGACGTTTTCCAGATGCGGCGTAGTGCCCGGCGCGCAATAAAAGGCGGCTACCGGAATTTTTCGTTCGTTCCCGTCTGGATTAACGGTTTCCACCACCGCATCCAGCAGCCGCATGGCGACGGCCATATCGCTGGGATGCGTAGCGATACAGGCTTCACTGGCGCCCACCACGGCAAGCTGGCGGCTAAATCCCTCCAGCGCGGCGCAGCCGCTACCTGGCAGCCGCTTATTGCAGGGCTGGTTGGTATCGTAAAAATAGGGGCAGCGCGTACGCTGAAGAAGGTTGCCCGCCGTTGTCGCCTGATTACGCAACTGACCGGAAGCGCCCGCCAGAAGCGCCCTGGAGAGAACCGCGTAGTCGCGGCGCACGCGAGCATCGGCCGCCAGATCGGTGTTACGCACCAGCGCGCCGATACGTAAACCGCCTGCGGCGGTCGCATCGATGCTGTCCAGCCCAAGAGCGTTCACGTCAATAAGATGGGTTGGCGTTTCAATTTCCAGCTTCATCAAATCGAGAAGATTGGTGCCGCCAGCGATAAATTTTGCTCCAGCGATTTTACGGGCGCTGGCTGCCGCCTCGGCAGGTGTTTTCACACGTTCATAAGTGAAAGCTTTCATGATTTCAGCTCCCCGGCGGCATCTTTAATGGCGTCAAGAATGTTCGAATACGCCCCGCAGCGGCAGATGTTGCCGCTCATACGCTCGCGGATCTCCTCGTCCGTCATTTCCGGCGGTGACACCAGATCAAGCGTCACGTGGCTGGGAATGCCGGCTTCCAGTTCTTTCAGCGCCGCCACGGACGAACAGATCTGGCCGGAGGTGCAGTAGCCGCACTGGTAGCCATCATGTTTAACAAAAGCCGCCTGCACAGGATGCAGATTATCAGGCGAACCCAGACCTTCGATGGTGGTGATTTCGGCATCCTGATGCATCACCGCGAGCGTCAGGCAGGAATTGATCCTGCGGCCATCAACCAGCACGGTACAGGCGCCGCACTGCCCATGGTCGCAGCCTTTTTTGGTGCCGGTAAAATGCAGATGTTCGCGTAACGCATCCAGCAGCGTGGTGCGGGTATCAACGTTAAGCTGCTGGCGCTCGCCATTTACTTTTAAGGTCACCGGAAGGATTTCAGGCGGCGGCGTCATAAAATGTTCGCTGTTGCCCAGGGCCGGGCCGGGCAGGCCCGCCGTCGTTGCTGCACTGACTTTTCGTTGTTCCCGATACGTCTGGCCAAATTGATCCTGTTCAGCCTCATTTACACGGTTATGCTCAGTTATCTCGCCTTGGTTGCTCATACCAGGCCTCCAGTATTCAAAAGAATGAAAGGGGTACTGCTATCGTGCTCTGTTTTTTTAAACATTAAGCATAGACGGCACTGGCGGCGGGATTACTCTTAAATTATGAACGTGGTCACTGGAGATGCTTATTAATGCCAGGTGAGGGGAATAATGTTGGCTGCTTAAAGATTGAAGAGGATAAAGCCTGGCATTGAGGGCGAATGATCAAGCTGTGAAGCAGTGCATTGCTTATCAGGAGACGATAACAGCGTGTCGTATCAAAGCTGGCGCAGGCGGCGACAGTCCCATAGACAGAGCTGTTAAATAAACCGTTGTTTTGTCATCCACCACCGAAAACCATCTGATTTAATAACGCAATTCGAATGGTTATTTTTAAAGCAAGTCGGGGATAACAAATCAGGTAACCCGGCTTATTCAACTTAATAATTTCTGTTAAATAAAAGGATATTAATTATGTTTTACAGCATCAAGAAAAGATTATTCCTCCCTTTGTTATTTTTGGCCAGTCCGGTAAGCCATGCCGTTGTGGCGGGTGGAATTGTTTCAATCCAACACTCATGGCCTGATAATGCAACATTTAACAAAATATCTTTCTTCCAGCAGGTAAATAGCGATGGCGGAACGGGTTCCCACTATTACTGGGCAAACCAGTTTTTTTTCAAAGGAGGGGATGGTGGCTATATTGGTTTACAAAACAGGGGAAATAATATCCATGCCTTTAATTTTTCTATCTGGCAGGCAAAAGGCTGGAAGAGTGATAAGTGTAATTACTTTGATGGCGAAGGTTCAGGTGTACAGTGCCAGATGATTGTGCCGTGGAAAACGGGACATCAATATAAACTGGATATTTCCAAAAATGGCAATCTGGTTACAGGTGTGGTGACAGATCTGATGGAGGGTACAACAACCACGGTTGGCGTTATTGAAGTTCCCGATACATTTGGCAAGATCTACGCAACTTCCGGTTTTGTTGAAGAGTATTCCCAGGGAAATGAGCAACTTTCGTCCTGTTATGTGATGGGAACTCAAAGTTCAACTTTCCAGAATCCTACAGGCGATGATAAAACGGCGGCGAAGCAGAGCACTTATACCTATGGTAATTGCAACGATCCGTATGTAGTGCAGGCTGCATGTAACAGTGATGCCTGCATCAATAATGTGAACAATCCTGGTGCGGTAGCCTCCCCTAAAGCCCCTGAAGTACCTGTTGTCAATGAAAGCGATTTGGCCGCCAGGACCATCGCTAACGCATTAAGCAAAGCCGACTTAGTTGTTATTCGCTCTCAGGATGGGCGATGGGCACGAAATATCTATTTCCCGCAGCCTGACACCCTAAAGTGGAAATCAATATTTGTGGATCATCGGGCAGGTTACAATTCATCAATCCATGTAAACGGTACCGTGACGACAATAAGCAAAGGCCAGCAATCGATGTATTTATCTGATGGTAGCCACTGGAAAGTTATTAACCCTGGCTAAGAAATCTTACCCTTTATCAAGGTAATAATACTGCCAACACTTTTGCTACAGGCAGGAGGGGTGGCGGTATTATCTCACCGCCTCTCCGCTGCTATCATTATGCCCTTCAGTTGGGCGATATGTGTCCATGTTTTCAGCATAAAGCTATCGGTAAAAGCCCACCGGCGAGCTAACAGAGGGCGTTATCCCCTGAAGCCGCAGGATTCACGCACCACAAGCGCTGGCGGTAAAATAATCCGTTTCGGTGGCTCATCGTTGCCCTGAATACGGTTGTACAACAGCTCACCGGCCTGGCGACCAATCTCTTTCGCCGCAACGGAAACGGTCGTCAGCGCGGGCTGTACCAGCGAAGCCTCGGTAATATCGTCAAATCCCACCAGCGCGAAATCCTTGCCGGGCATCCGGCCCATTTTGCGCAGCGTCTGCATAACGCCGATGGCAACCACATCCTGATAGCAGACCGCTGCGGTAATTTCCGGGTAACGCTTAAACAACGCCTCAGCCACGCGCGCGCCGTCGCTTTGGCTGGCAAGAGAAGTGACGATCCAGTTGCTGTTGGGCTGGATGCGATGCTCAAGCAGTTTGCTGCTGTAACCGCCGATTCGCTGTGCCCGACTGACAGAGTTTTCGCTGCCACCGATAAAAGCGATATGACGATGTCCCAGCTGCAGTAAATGCCGGGTTGCCAGCTGGGAGCCGAGGAAGTTATCGGTGCCGACGAAATCAAAATCGACATCGTTCAGCGGGCGAACCACCATAATGGTGGGAATATTGCGCCGTTTAAGGGTTTCAAAAAACAGCGGCGGTGTTTCTTTGGCCGCGCACAACACCATGCCACAGGCGTTGTTACGCATCAGCGAATCAACAAATTTTTGCTGTCGTTCGCCCGATTCTTCACTGTTAGCAAGAAACAGCAGCAGATCGTGGCGCTCCATCTCCTGACTAAGGCCTGCGGTCATTTCGCCATAAAACGGGTTGGTAATATCGTGCAGCAGCAGGCCCACCTGATTGCTGGAGCGATTACGCAAATTGGCTGCGGTCTGATTATAGATATAGCCCAGCTCATCAAGCGCCTTCAGCACTCGCTGACGCGTGGCGTCTGAAATTCGTCCCCGGTTGCGTAATACCATGGAGACCGTTGCGGTTGATACGCCCGCCCGTTGTGCGACCTGCGCCAGGGTTACTGAAGTCATCTGCTCTCCTTGTTAAACAAAGTGTTAGTACAGGTTAATCGAATAACCTGAAAATGACATTTTTTCTTGTGAAAGGCTTCACAGATACAGCGCTCTCTTACGCTTTTTTGTTTTGAATGCGGGGTTAATCGCGTTTACCAGTCTGGTTAAATTCGGTTAATCGATTAATCTGAAGAAAAGCAAAGGGAGCGACTTATGAAGCATATTGACTACGATAAATTTCCTGAAGTTCGCATAAAGGGATTTGACGATCACGCCTGGCGCGGCTGGTCAGCGGTTCAGCAGGCCGTTGCGGCGCGGCTGTCGGAACAGCAGAAGATTGTGCTGGTTATTGACTGTTACCCTGGCGTTCGCCTGGCTGAACTTGAGCAGCAACTGGTTCACTGGCTGAATCCCGCGCTGGCAATCAATGCGGAAACGGCCCGCCACAGCGAGCAACATCTGCATGATCTGCTCGCCGCCAATCTGACAGATGACCGCGTATTTGGCGTGCTTTCCTGCCACCAGCTCAGCGAATTTTTTTGCGCCGACCGGCTGGCGGCGTTACAGCAGGAGGTGGAGCAGGTTAAAGCGGGCCTGGTGGTGGTTTACGGTCCCGGCGCCGCGTTGGTACACCCTGGCGACATTCTGATCTACGCCGATCTGGCGCGTTGGGAGATTCAGCAGCGCTTTCGCAGCGGCGAGCTGGGCAACTGGGGCGCCAATAATGAACAGGAGGATATTCTGCGCCGCTATAAGCGGGCCTTCTTTATTGAATGGCGGGTGTTTGACCGCCATAAAACGCCGCTGCTCAGGCGCGCTGATTTTTTGTTAGATACGAACCGGCAAAACGATCCGGCGCTGATCGGCGGCAGCGCATTGCGTTATGGCCTGCAACAAGCGACCCAACAGCCATTCCGCGTGGTGCCGTTTTTCGACCCTGGCGTCTGGGGTGGACAATGGATGAAAGAGAAGTTCGATCTCGATCCTTCACAGCCCAATTACGCCTGGTGTTTTGACTGCGTGCCGGAAGAGAACAGCCTGTTACTGCGCATCGCTGATGTGCGAATCGAAATCCCTTCGCAGGATCTGGTATTGCTTTATCCGCGCCCGCTGCTGGGCGAGAAAGTGCATGCCCGCTTCGGCACCGAATTCCCAATCCGCTTCGATTTTCTGGATACCATTGGCGGGCAGAACCTCAGCTTTCAGGTTCATCCGGTGACGGAATATATTCAACAGCACTTTGGTATGCACTATACCCAGGACGAAAGCTATTACCTGCTGGAGGCCGAGCCGGGCGCGGAAGTCTACCTTGGCACCCAAACCGGCATCGATCCGCAGGAGATGCTCAACGACCTCGCCTGCGCCCAACGCGGGGAAAAAGCCTTCGACGATGAAAAATTCGTTAACCGTTTTCCGGCGCGCAAACACGATCACTTCCTGATCCCGGCGGGCACCGTACACTGCGCCGGTGCCGGAACAATGGTGCTGGAAATCAGCGCTACGCCCTATATTTTTACCTTCAAATTGTGGGACTGGGGCCGTCTGGGACTGGATGATCTGCCGCGTCCGGTTCATCTGGAACATGGCAGCCAGGTCATTGACTGGCAGCGGGATACCCAATGGGTACGCGAACATCTGATCAACCAGTTTGAACCTGTTGCTGAAGGTGACGGCTGGCGTGAAGAGCGTACCGGCCTGCACGAACGCGAGTTTATTGAAACCCGTCGTCACTGGTTCAGCAAGCCGGTGCTTCATCATACGCGGGGCGGGGTAAACGTACTTAATCTGGTTGAAGGGAGCGAGGCGCTGGTGGAAAGCCCGACTAACGCCTTCGAGCCCTTTGTTGTGCATTATGCGGAAACCTTTATCGTCCCGGCGGCGGTAGGGGAGTATCGCATATCGCCTTATGGCAGCAGCGTCGGACAGCAGCTCGCCACCATGAAAGCCTGGGTAAGAGGATAACACTATGATCAATGTGATACTGGCCACGCATGGCCCGCTGGCGGAAGCGCTTCTCACCAGCGCCCGCATGGTCTATGGCGAGTTGCCGCATGTTTTTCCCGTCATGCTTAGCGAAACCAAAGGCATTAACGCTTTCCGCGATGAGTTTGCCGCTGTTCTTCATCAGGCCCGCAAAAAGGCTGACGGCGTACCGGTGCTGTGTGATTTGCAAAGCGGCACGCCCTGGAACATCGCCTGTCACCACGCGTTCGATCCCGCAACCACACCGCCAATGGCGGTACTGGGCGGCGTTAATTTCCCGATGCTGCTGCTCACTGACGATCTGAAAGAACTGACTGACATTAAGCAGGCCGCCGCTGAGCTGCTGGCCCAGTCTAAAAACACGCTGGTGCAGGCCAGTCTGATTCAAACACAGCAATCTGAT
>Ga0268252_1000094_pt1 | contig 56034 bp, 72 predicted proteins | sample AgamicMgSfrz_FD_200244 | JGI IMG/M metagenome (GOLD analysis project Ga0268252, IMG submission 200244) | Agave microbial communities from Guanajuato, Mexico - Mg.Sf.rz (v2) (version 3) | ecosystem: Host-associated > Plants > Phyllosphere > Phylloplane/Leaf | place: Guanajuato, Mexico | collected... | reverse complement strand
TGTACAAAAAATGCTTTGGCACTACTATATGTTTGTCCTTGTAGAACAGTATCAATTGCAAAAGCATCAATCGACTGAATAACTTGTTCCATACCTTGAATGGTAGCGGTACATACAGCATTCATATCTTGTGTTTGTGTATGCACTTCCCCTAAATACATATTTAAACTCAAAAATCTCCCCCCTTTTTTAAATAAGTAAATCATACCAATTTAAGGAGGAAAATGTAAAAAAATTTATTTAGCATCAATAATATCAATAAATTTCAACGTTATATTATTATAAAATGCATCCGTACAAATTATAGATTTATTCAACGGATCAATATCAATGACGGTCATATAGCTAGTAAGTAAGAATCCATCTTCATAATATGTAATCAATATTTCTTCTTCAGAAAGTAGCGAACATAATAGCGTATTCTCAATCAGTTCTTGTTCATCCTGGGTTAATGTAGGGCGTTCTACTTTTGTCTTGTCTTTAATAATCTCACGGATACCTGCGAATTGTTCTGGCATCGCTGCGAATGGAGTCCATTTAACCATTCCTCGTCCTTTTGGCATATTAGCGTTGTTCATGCTTTATGTCCCCCTAACAATGTGTTTCTGTATCTTGCTGTTGCACTATTTGTATACGAAATCCCTCGTAATATGCTGTTCTTACCAAATTTGGCGCGTATTTCATCCATTACTTTCGTTAGTTTCATTTCTTTTTCTCGTTGTATTACATTATCGAATAGTGAGATTTGTTCTTCGCCTTCATTGATTAAGTTAGTTAAAGAAACATTGATAGTTCTAATGGGTTCCCCAGTATAAAACTCATGTAAAAAATATGTACAAATCTTATAAATATCCATTGTTAAATTGGTTGGTCGGTTCATAGTGTGAGTTTTTTTGAAACCGCCAGCGTAATTTTTACTGTAACCAATAGAAAAATGAATAGTTTGAGCTAGTTTGTTTTGCCTTCGCATTCGATAACAAACTTCCTCGATATGTTCCAGTAGAATAATTGGAAACTCTTCTATAGTGTAATCACGCATAAGTATTTGGCTTTTACCAATAGAAGTTGTTGCTGGAACGTATTTTTCTGATATGCGGCTAAAATCTATGCCGTTGCTATGTAAGTGTAATTCTTCACCAATGACCCCGAAGTTTTGCTTTAAGTATTTGAGTGGGTATTGCGCTAAGTCTCCGATTGAATGAATTCCTTTTCGATTTAACTTCGCTTCTGTTTTACCCGAAATCCCCCAAAACTTACTAAGTGGTCGTATTGGCCATAATTTTATGGGTACATCTTCGTATTTCCAATATGCTATGCAATCTTTTGTTTTCTTTGCTTCCACATCTAAAGCCACTTTGCTCATTAAAGGATTAGGACCAATTCCTATCGTGCATTCGATTCGTGTCTTTGCATATATTTCACGCTTGAATTTTAATGCGAAGTCGTATGGGTCGTTAGCAAACAAATGAATACTATCCGTAATATCCATAAAAAACTCATCGATGGAATATTGGTGGAAATCCTCAATAGGCACGTATTGTAGAGCTAACTTAGTGATAAAATTAGAGCATTTTATATAAGTGCTCATAATTGGGTTTACCACAAGGATATCTTTGCGACGTGGTATCTCGTATAATCTTGCCATTTTCTTAACACCCAACGCTTTTAATGGTGGAGTTGCAGCCAAAACAATTGAACCACTCCTATTCACATCACCGACTACAGCTAACTTAGTATGAAGTGGGTCTAATCCCATCTTGATGCAACTGACTGAAGCATAGAAGCTACGAAGATCTACACATAAAACAATTCGGTTTGGCAATATTGAATAGTCATACACCGTTATTCCCCCTAAATAACAGAACGTTAGTTCTTATTATATACGAATGTATGTTCTTTCATGAAGAGGTTTTTCAAAATAAATAAAAATAGCCCCACTGGTTTTAGTGAAGCTACATCCAAAAATCGTTTTCATTTATGTTTTTCCCTAACTTTTTCAATCCCCTTGTTATTTGGGATATAGTCGAAAATTTAGGTGCGTATTCTTTATCATTACACACTTTTGAAATAGTACCCCTGCTCAACTTAGCAGCTTTCTCTAATTCCCCTTGTGTGATTCCTTGTTTATCTAACCACTTACCAAATTTACTACGTTTTTTACCTAATCCAAACACCTTTACCACCTCATGGATAGCTTGCCCTTTTCGTCATTTTTTTAAACAAGAGAAAAAAACTGACATAAAGACCAAACAGTACACAATACCTTTTACCATACCAAACAAATTACGATTCCTAGTTCCAAATTAATAGCCTCTTAAAACTTCGTTTCACCTATTCTGAATAGAATTCGTTTGCAGAATACTGCTTCAGACATTGAAAGATTGATATTTTCAATGATTCATAGCTATTATTTTCTCTTCTAATTAGCAGGGACTGTTTTTGCTAAAACATACATGAGGGGTGGTGCAGGTTTGTGATATTTGAGTTAGTAAGTTCAGCTGCAGTTGGTGGTGTAGTCTTTCTATCAAAAATGCATCAAAAAGGAGCAACGAATGATGCCTCTAAGATTCAAAGAATTTGTGCTAATTGCGGTTTAAAAGTAAAAGAAGGGAAAGAGACCAGGACCATACAGCTACTCCGTAAGACGAGGAATGAATGGGGAGTTGAATATGCATATAGAATTCCACTTGGTCTTAGCTTCTCCGATTTTGAACAAAAGATACAACATTTAGAAGATGGATTAAACCACAAGAGCAAAGTTTATGATTTTAAACTACAAGACTTCAAATCTCTTCGACTGCAAAAAGATATCTTAAAGCAAATACAAAACATCATAAGCAAGAAAAAACTCGTTAGAAAGGAAATTGAGCTGTCTTACGATGGGTTGCTTATAATAAGAGTTTATGAGAAGGGGATTCCTGATTTTGTGAAATTCGAAGAAGACATGATGAGGCAATGTAGAGGATGGGAAGTACCTATTGGTTATACAAGGGATGGATTAGTAAAACACGACTTTGACCAGTTATCACACATGATCTCTGCCGGCATGACGGATATGGGGAAATCGAATGTATTAAAGCTTATTATTACTTCGCTGGTACGCAACCAATCAGAAAATATAAAGCTATTCCTTATAGATTTGAAGGGTGGTCTCTCTTTCAACCGATACAGATTCCTAAATCAAGTCGAATCAATTGCGAAGAATCCAAAGGAAGCCCTTGAGACTCTAAGGGAATTGCAATATAAGCTGAATGATAGAAATGAATACTTACTAGAAAAAGGATACGAAGATATAAAAGAAGCCGGGGATCCAGTACGGTATTTTGTAATCGTAGATGAAGCAGCCGATATAGCGCCATATCAGGAGTGCCAGGACATTATTGTTGATATTGGTCGTCGTGGCAGGGCGGCTGGATTCCGTTTGATATATGCAACCCAATATCCGACGAATAGCGCTATGCCGTCACAACTGCGTCAAAATATTGGTGCTCGTGTTTGCTTTAGATTACAAACAGAGGCAGGGAGCCGTGCCGTATTAGATGAGGGCGGCGCAGAGGGTCTTCCAAATATAAAGGGAAGGGCTATATACCAAACAAACGAGAAAAAGGTCCTTCAGACGGTTTATATCGATAATAAGCAGATTGATAACATCATAAAGCCACACATCAACATTAGAGCGAGGAAGGAGCATGAAAATGCAAAAGTTAGCAATGAAGGAAGCGCGAACGGAAAGTATACTCTTGAGCTTGAAGAAACTCGGCTTTCTTAGTAGAAAGCAAATCCAGGTACTTCACGATCTTGGCGGTGACAGGAACGCTTCTCGTGTTATGAAGGGGATTGAAGAATATGTGTCTAGCTTTAGAGATGGAGAAAAGATTTATTACCTTAACAAGGAAGGGCGTGAACGTATCGGAAGTAGGAAGATACTCAAGCGTTCGAATCAATTTCGCCATTACATTATGAGGAATGACATCTACATCGCTTACGAATGCCCGAAAACGTGGAAACAGGAAGTTAAGATGAATGTGAAGGGTATCGTTTCCATAATTGCAGATGCACTATTCACGGATAATGGCCGTTATCACATTGTAGAGGTGGATCATGAGCAAAAGATGAGCGCGAATCGTATCAAGATGCAGAAGTATCGTAAATTGATTGAATGCAAAGTATTTGAGAAGCCACCTAAATTTATTTGGTACACCACGACGGAATATCGTAGAAAACAACTTCAGAAGCTTTGCGAGGGATTGGATTGCAACATATTTACGGTTACTGATTTCCATTAAAAACAGGGAGATGGTCCATATGGCAACTGAGACGATGAGCATCAAAGATTTCATGGATGGTAACTACGGAGCAAAGAAAAAATGGGGCTTGTTCAAAAAGAAAGCAAAAAAATACGCACCTGTGGCGGCGCGAATAAGTATTGTGATCGGTAGTGCTATTATATTCAGTCAAATTATAGATATTCCTCATGTGTTTGCTGATGGTAATAATCCGGATGTAAATGAAGTATTTAAGGATGTGCAATCAAACGACGGAAAGATAAAGAATTATATAGATGGTCAATTATACAATCGTATAGTAAATGCGTTTGAACCGGTTATCTTCTTAATTAAAGCAGTATCCTATCCAATTGCATCCGTTGTAGCGTTATGCGGTGGTTTGTTCATTATGGTAGGTAGCCAGGAACGGGGATTCTCGTTAATAAGTCGTGCAGGTATTGGCTATATAGTAGTGCAAATGATTCCGTTGTTTATGAGATTACTTGTTGAGATTGCTAAAGCAATATAAAAAATGAGAGTAAATGTATCATTTTCCGAGTAATTGAGAACATAAGAAAGTATACAACGTGAAAAAAGTTGGCTGGAATAATAGTCAACTTTTTTCAATTACAAGATGTTGCAAAAGTAGTTTTTGAGACTTATGTAATAGTATGTTGCACATAAGAGCGCAAATAGAGAGATAAAGGTATATATATAATAAAAAGTACATGCTATTTTGCATGTGATTTAACTTAATTGGCCTAAGATTTTTTCCTTACATTTTGGTAATAATTATTTATAGAAAAAAATAATTGTATTCAGGTTACATATTTTGACCAAAATAATGAATAACAGAAAAAAAGTTACATAAAATGATATTTTTCTATAAAAATCGATAACTTACTATTTACTATTTCTATTTTTACTATGAAAAGTTTGAGATAGTGGCACAAAGGTATCAGTAAGCGAAAATGAAAACATATTCTTCAGAAAAAAGATGCTGCTTACCTTTGGGATGAAAAATGTGGAGTATTTATATTAAGGAGGTGGTTTATTTGATTGTATGAACACGTACAAAAGGCGGATTTAAAAATCGAATTAATATAGGAGGAAACATATGCACAAATATTTAAAGCAATTTTTATCATTCATCTGGAACATCTTTGTAAAATCAATCCCTGTACATACTGCTGTACTATGGTTCTTACCGGACACATTTAAAGTGTATACGACATTTATTAACAAGATGATTAAAAATTATCCAAGTTACACTGCGTTGGCTTTTATTATTGCATTCTATTTATTTACGCATTTGCAAATGAAAAGGGAAGAAAAAGATAACCGGAGCGCTGATCAGGAAAATTCGGATTCGCAGTCCGAAAAGAAACAGCACTCCATAAAGTGACTAGCATCACTTTATCTAAAAGTTTTCACAGAACCACATTATCATAAACGTGCAATATTAAAAAGAATATATTGAAATGTTATATTTCACAAACGCTACAAAGCCGTTACTATCGCAAAGTATGGCTTTGTTTTGCTAGTGAAGTTATAGCAGGAATTTCTTAAACATCATGGAATACTCTCACTAGGAGGTGTTGTGACGTTATGACGGACGAAATTGTTTATTCCGCAAGCGAAGTATACAAACGACTAGGAATAAGTGATAGCACCCTTAGAAAGTACATGGAAGTATTACAGCGAGAAGGATTTACAGTAAAGAAAGATAATCGTGGCAGGCGCCAATACACAGAAAATGACATTATGGTGATTGAGAAATTAATTGAACTGAGTAAGCATGACGGTATGACGCTAGAAAAGGCAGCGAAGATGATTGCGCAGCAAATAGAAAAAGTTAATCCGGATCTGATTCAAGAAGAGGCTGAGGAAATGGACTTAGTGCCATTCCACATTCAACAGCAACTACAGGAACAGTACAGCGTTATGGCACAAGAAATGAATCAGAGTATGTTAGCGATGGAGAAGCGATTAAGCGAGCAGGCGAAGCAAAGTAATGAGGAAATCAAAGCGAGTATAGAATCGCACAATGAACGAGTGGAAAAACGATTGGAAGCGCGGGATGAGACGCTTATGAAGACGCTACGTGAGATGCAGGAAACGAAGAGATTGATGCAGGAGTTTCGGGATGAGGTTGCAGCTGCGAAAGAGAAGAAAAAGCCGTGGTGGAAGTTCTGGTGAGAACAAGGAGATTCCCTTGTGAGAGTAGGGTTCCTCTTTGTCTTCGCTACGGATAATGATGCGCTTTGATAAACCAATTTAAATAAAACATTTGGAGGAATGGACTTATGTCTAATGAAGTTTTGCCTTTCACAGTAAGACTAGCTACTTCAGAGGATTTTTGGGATATATCAAATATAAACAAGCAAGTTCAACAGTTGCATATAGAGGGGAGACCAGATATTTACTCTGATACTTCAGCTTCTTTGGATCACAATGCATACGAAGAGTGGCTTAATGATATAAACATAGAGATATTTGTAGTAGAGGACAATAATAAAGAGATTCTTGCTTACATAATTTTAGATATTAAAGAACCATCTGAAAATCCAAAGTTAGTTGAGCGAAAAGTACTCTTTATCCGCAATATTGGTGTCAGTGAAATATGTCAAGGAACAGGAATAGGAAAAATATTAGTTCAAAAAGCATTTGAGTATGCTAAAGAAATACAAGCAACAAGTGTAGAATTAAATGTTTTAGAATTTAACAAGAAAGCTATACGATTCTACGAAAATCTGGGTTTTAAAACACAGAGTCGGCAAATGGAATTTGTATTACCGGATGCTTAAAACTACTTCCTATATCGATAATCGTGTAAATGAGCTAGTGGAGAAACGATTGGAATTTCGGGATGAGGTTGTAGCTGGGAAAGAGAAGAAAAAGCCGTGGTGGCGGTTCTGGTAAAGGATTTATAATAAACTACGCAAAAGTAGAAAAGTAGAAAAGTGTACATTTCTACTTTTCTACTTTGTTGGAAGATGTATTTATTATTATATTTTTAACATAAAGGGGTATCGTCACATCGCTATCAAGCTAATATTTTATAGTACCCCAAAAACGAAAAAAAACGACTTTGTACTAAAGTTGCAAATAATTTTTGCTCTGAAGTATTTTTCTTTTTTAGTTGTTAGATGAGAATCATATATCTTAATAGTTTTTTGTATTATAAAAAAAATTCAGATATTTACACAGATACCAATAGGTGATATTATATAAAAAATAAATGCGATGAAGAGAAGAGTAAATATAGTGAATTCTATACAGAGAACCTTGGTAGCTGAAAAAAGGTTAGAATTTCTTTATTGAAGCAAGCCTCAGAGCAGCACGTCGGAACCTTTTAGGAGGGGGGTGATGTGACGGGAGCTCCCGTTATAGAGCTAAGGTATAAGCATTTTTAAATGCCGTACCTGATAAGGTTAATATGGCGACATATTAATAAACTAGGGTGGCACCGCGATGATAAATCTCGTCCCTAAGACTTCAAGTCTTGGGGGTGGGATTTTTTTATTTTGTTTTAAGTATTGCATTCTATCTGATTATATTTTAGGAGGAATTCAATTGAGTTTAAAAAAAACATTGGAAACTTGGCGGTATCCATCTATCTTATTGTTTAGTATTGGTGTTTCAAGTGTTGGAAGTTGGGTTTACTTTATTGCTCTAAACCTAATCGTTCTTAACATAACAGAATCGGCAATTGCTGTCTCTGGTTTATATATTATTAGGGCTTTATCAATATTGTTTACTAATATTTGGTCAGGAAGTCTTGTAGATCGTTCAAATAAAAAATATCTCATGATAGCACTAGGTGTCTTTCAGACTGTGCTAATTGCATTATTACCTTTCTTCTCTTCTTTAGGGCTTATATATGCTATGGTCTTTCTTATTACAATAGCGAGCTCTATGTACCACTCAACATCGGTAACTTATATTACAAAGTTAATACCAATAGGACAAAGAAAACGTTTCAACTCTTTACGTAGCCTACTTGATTCCGGAGCATTTTTGACTGGACCAGCAATAGCGGGAATGATGTTTACAATTGGTACACCTAATATGGCTATTTATATCAATGCTGGAGCTTTATTTTTATCTGCATTAATTACAGTGGGAATGCCTAATGTTGAATCCTCTGCACAGTTAGAAAAAACATCAGATACAACAAAATTATCTCTTAGGTTATTAATAGATGATTGGAAGCTTGTTATTGGATTTAGCCGTAAGTTTCTATATGTCATGATAATATATCTTTTATTTAGTGCGATGGTAGTCATGATGACAGCTACAGATTCGTTGGAAGCTGCTTTTGCAACTAGGATACTTTCTTTATCTGAAGGTGAATATGGAATTTTAGTCAGCATTGCTGGAGCAGGAGTATTGGTAGGTTCTTTATCTAATGCAATAATTAATGAAAAAATACCTACCTCATGGCTTATGGGTATGGGTTCCTTAATAACTGCAGTAGGTTATATGATTTTTACATCTTCTAATACCTTTTTTATAGCATCTGTAGGGGCTTTTGTTTTATCATTTGCTACTGCCTTTTCTAATACCGGTTTTTACACATTTTATCAAAATAATATACCTGTTGATGTGATGGGCAGAGTTGTCAGTATTTACGGGTTTATTGAGGCTTTTTTAATTATTACAGTTACTGTAATCTTTGGTGTTTTTTCAGAGCTTATATCTATACGATTTGTTGTAGTTTCAGGAGCATTTGTAATGTTTTTGATATCTATCATACTATTTATTTGCAGTGTTCAACCATCAAAAGCAAAATTCTATTCTAATTCAACTGAGCTTAAAGATTCGTTTCAATAAATTCTTTTTTAAATAAATAAAATTAAATAATTGTATTGAAATAAAAAGGATCTTTACTGAAAGATTCTTTTTATTTCCGATAACGACGGTCATGTAAACATAGGTAAATAACAGAATTAATTGTTAAACGGCTATATAAAGTACTGCTTTAAAGCTAAAGTTTTGCACTATCCATAAAACTAAAAAGACGTTATCCTTTCTGTAGAATCATAGGAAAGGATGGCGTTTTTGTATGTCTATTTCTGTATCTGATGAATTACAACTATTTGCTCAAGAAATTCAAAACTTCTTATCTCTAAATTTCTTACGAGATCTTGCTAGAGATGTTGGTTTTGTACAACGAACCAGTAAGTACCAAGAAAAAGATTTAGTAGCTTTATGTGTATGGATTAGTCAAAATGTCGCTAAAACCTCTTTAACTCAGTTATGTAGCTGTTTAGAAGCATCAACAGAAGTGCTCATCAGTCCTGAAGGGCTGAATCAACGATTTAATGCCACAGCCGTGCAATTTCTACAACAAGTGTTAGCCGAACTTCTCAATCAAAAGTTATCTTCAACTAAGCTGTTCTCTTCTCCATACACTTCTATTTTCAAGCGTATTCGTATCCTAGATTCAACTGCATTTCAACTTCCCGATGTATTTTCATCTGTTTATCCAGGTGCAGGAGGATGCAGCCATACAGCGGGGGTGAAGATTCAGCTTGAGTATGATCTATTAAGTGGACAGTTCCTACATATTCATACAGGTCCAGGTAAACAACATGATCGAACCTATGGTTCGCTGTGTGTCCCAACTGTGATAGCGAATGATTTATGTATCCGAGATTTGGGTTATTTTCACTTGAAGGATCTTCAACATATACAAGATAAAAAGGCTTACTATATCTCTCGTATTAAATCCAATACACGTATTTATCAAAAAAATTCCACTCCTGATTATTTTCAAGATGGAAGGATCAAGAAAGGTACAGAGTATATACAGATAGATATGGAGGTCTTAATGAACTCTCTTCAACCAGGACAAACATGTGAAATATCCGAAGCTTATGTAGGAATGACTGATAAAGTACCAACTCGTGTGATTATTCATCGGCTAACAAAAGAACAACAACAAAAACGATTACAAGATCAAATTGTAAGAGAAAAAAAGAAAGGAATGAAGTATTCTCCTCGTAGTAAACGACTCAGTGGTATCAATGTATATATGACAAACACCCCCACAGATACTGTCCCGATGGGACAAGTACATGATTGGTATTCTTTACGTTGGCAAATCGAAATTTTATTTAAAACGTGGAAATCATTCTTTCAAATTCATCAGTGTAAAAAGATAAAACGAGAAAGATGGGAGTGCCATTTGTATGGACAATTGATTGCCATTCTACTCTGTTCTTCTATCATGTTTCAAATGCGGCAATTACTTCTTATGAAAAAGAAACAAGAATTGAGTGAGTATAAGGCCATATATATGATTAAAGATTATTTTCTTCTTTTTTTCCAAGCTATACAGAAAGACACCCAAGAGCTATCAAAGGTTTTACTTCGCCTGTTCAGCCTCCTACAGCAAAACGGACGGAAATCTCATCGATATGAGAAAAAAACGGTCTTTGATATATTAGGTGTCGTTTACAATTGTACCTTGTCTGATAATCAAGCCGCTTAATTCAAAAAAGCGAAACCCGTTAGGGTTTATTTCGTATGCAAATCTTTAAATTCCCTATACGTAGTCTTTAGAAAAAGGAAACAACCTCTACTATAATTGACGTTGTATGAGCTTAGCTTGATAGCGATGGGGTATCGTCAGCATTTCGGAAAAACAACGCTAAGCAAATCCATATGGGCAGATTATTTACATAATTATCGTTATTGGTATTGAAAAAGGATCTTTGTTTAGAGAAAAATTTGGCTCGTATGTATATTAAGTGTAGTTTTTTCTACACTTAATCAATTTTATATACCCAACTAAATTATTTGTTAAAATTTCTTTATCTACCACCAAATCCAGGTTGTATAGGAGGAGCAGTAATCATAGGAAATACTACTCCACCACCAGCACCACCAGGTGAAAGTTGGGAAGCTGCAACTGGAGCTAATCCAAGACTAACATTTCCACCAACTACATTTGGGAATACTATTGTAACCACTTCGTGTCCCATTTGATTAAAAGTTACTCTAAAAATAAAAACACGTGTTCCCGCTTGAAGTTGTTGACCATTAGGTAAAATAACAAGTTGAGGAAGAATATGAAACTGACCTACCAAATTTACAAATGATTGTTGTCTAGGTTCATTTGTATAATCATATGAGTATTCATTATAATTCTGTTGATACATAAACTTTCAGCTTCTTTCTATTTTAATTTTTAATGGTTATATAAACCTATATATTCATTAGGCTTTTTTAAGTAACTAGACAATAATACTAATTTTTAATAAAGAGGTCTCGCCAATAAAATGTGAATTTTGTATACTGTATTCATATAAGGTTGACATAATGTCTTATTATCCTTTTTTACCGTTCTATGCATGGTTTTATACATTGTGGAGATTTCAGGGTTTTTTATGCTTATGAATGTACTGTATTAGTACAAAAAATTGTATAAAAAAGTAGTTAGATGATTGTGTTTTACTTCTTTTTAAAGAAGGAAAACACTACATAGCAACTGAAGAACAGCTGAGAACAGAGGGAGGACAAAATATGGCTCAAACTTATTGGGGATCTGAGGTAGCCAAGAACTTAGGGATTGGTTCAAGTACTTTGCGTAAATATTGCCTTGCCCTGGAGGAAGCCGGGTATCCTTTTGAGCGCGGCAATAATAATTCTAGAATTTTTTATCATAAAGACGTAGCAACTATAGAACGGCTGGTAACAGCTATGAACAAAAAGAACGTAACACTAGACCAGGCTATAAATCTAGCAATATCAAGTGTTGAAGAAAATAAGATAGCAACTGTTGCTATAGATGATGTAGCGGATACAGAACACATAAAAGCATTAACAGAACGCATAGAAAGATTAGAACGACTTAATGTAGAGTTAATTTAAAGGTTGGATCAACAAAGTAAACTTTTACAGGAAACGGATGCTCAGAGAATAATAAGAGAAGAACAAAGGGATATACAATTATTGCAGGTATTAAGAGAGATACAAGATAGTAAGCGATTAATAGCAGTTTTAGAACATAAGAAATCGTTTTGGAATCGCTTATTTGGTAAATAATTAAGTTCTAATACTCGTGGATTTTGCGTTTAATCATAGGTGGATTGTTAACCGGATTACTCAGTATGTTAATAAAAGGTTTTATGTAATTTTTTTCTGTTCAAAGTATGATTCTTTTTTCATACAGATCAAGACTATGTGTGGCACTCACACAAAAAAAACAGATGTTTATTTTTTATTTGGAATAAATCATGCACGTTTTAAGTAGATGTGCATAGGATAATATTGTCCATTAACAAATACAACACAACTTTTCATGGATAAGCCCTTAGTAATTTTTACTAGGGGTTTATTTACTTATAGGGGTTCCGCCATATGTCCATCAACTTAAGGTTTTGATGTCTCCCTACAATGATTACCATAAAAGACATAGGATCACGTATACAAATGAAAAAAATTTTATTGAAATATAAAAAGTAATATGGTATCTTCTATTACATTGATTAATTACATATGAGAAATCATGTATAACTCCAAGAATATGGCTTGGGGGTCTCTACCGGGAACCAAAAACTCCTGACTACAAAATGCTTCTTTTAGCGTTTGTAGTCAGGAGTTTTTTTGTTCTAAGGTAAATAATTAAGAGAAGGGAATATAAAAATGAACTTTAAAGTATTTATATTAGCTTTAGCAACAATAGCAGTTGGGCTTGTTGAGCTTATTGTTGGAGGAATATTGCCAGACATCGCCAAAGATTTTAATGTTTCATTAAGTTCTGCTGGTCAATTAATTACAATTTTCGCCTTTACATATGCTATCGCAGGTCCTGTATTATTAATTTTCACAAGTAAAGTGGAAAGAAAAAAGTTGTATATTATTTCACTTTATATTTTTCTAATTGGTAATGTACTTACTTATTTTAGCCCTAACTTTACTTTTATGATGATAGCGAGAATCTTAACTGCTATGAGTACTGCTTTAGTGGTAGTACTTTCCCTTACAATTGCTGCTAAAATCGTTAGTCCCTCTTATCGAGCAAAAGCATTAGGATTAATTTATATGGGTATTAGCTCTTCGCTTGTTTTAGGCGTACCACTAGGGATATTAATTTCAAACACATTTGGCTGGAGAGTTATCTTTTTATGTATAGCTATTTTATCATTAGGATCCATTATCTTAATTTCATTATTTTTAGAGAAAATACCTGGTGAGGAAAACCGAATTCCTTTATTTATCCAATTAAAGGCAGTTTGTAGCCCGAAATTAGGATCTGCCCATTTAGCTACCATGTTTATGTTAGCAGGGCACTATACTTTATACGCTTATTTTACTCCTTTTTTAGAAGGGGAATTTCACCTAAGTCCTTATTGGATTAGCATATTTTATTTAGTATTTGGTATTGCTGCAGTAAGTGGCGGAGCGTTCGGCGGTGTATTATCAGATAAAATAGGTGCTCCAAAAAGTATTGTGATAGTTATTACTTTATTTGCTCTGATACTATTTATATTACCGTTCACGACAGTTTCTATTAGCCTATTTATTCCTGTTATGATAGTTTGGGCTGCATTGAGTTGGGGACTTGCACCACCTCAACAAAGTTATTTAATACAAACTGCTCCAAACACATCAGATATACAGCAAAGTTTTAATAATTCGGCTCTACAAATAGGAATTTCACTCGGTTCTGCAGTTGGAGGTATAGCTTTAAAACAAGTACATGATGTCGCCAACATGGCCTGGGTTGGTGGATCTCTAGTTCTGTTATCTTTAAGTTTGGCTATTTTTTCTCTCACTAGACATACGTTGACAAGAGAATGCCTTGTGAGTACGAAACATATAGATTAGCACTCTCTTATACTTTTAATTGCAAAAAGTATAGATAAGTTGTGCTGTTTTAGATGGGACTAAACGTTTATCTGATTTCTCTGGTGTCTGTATTTCCTTTTTCGTGTTAGTTTGATCGTTTTGAATAGTTAAATCGGAACTTTCAGTAATAGGTGTCACAGTTACTACAAAAGATTTACTTTTATTCTCCAAAGGTATCACTCCTATTTAGTTTGTTATCTTAAACTATTAAAACTATTTTGATTTTGTATCGCTAACAACTATGTTATTATCTGATGTTTTATCCGTGTATTCAAGTAAGTTGAATAGGGTTGATTAGGTAAAGATATGATGAAGAAAAAGTGGAAATATAGAAATATCCCTATTTCTATATAGGGATATTTCTATATTTTTAAATCTCAGTTAAGAGTTTGAATTTCCTTTTTTGTTCAGGCGTTAGCTCATTTTCTACATAGCGATCTATAAGTAAATCGATGATTTCATAAGCGAATTTTGTGTTTGTAAGTTTCATTAATACTTCTAGTTCTTCTTTTGATTGATTAGAAATTTTAATACTGCCTTGCTGATTTTTAAATTTCTTTTTTGATTCAGTTTTTTCGTTTCTTTTTTCTTTTCGAGTTACTTGTTTTTCTTCAGTCTTAGGTTGAGAAGAAGTAGCTGGAACCTCGTTATTTTCCACCGTTGCTTGTCCTTGTTCTGGTACATAAGGCTCAGTAGGTTCAAAGTTACTTTTCTTTCTACCTAGTAAACCAGGAGTTCTCGCCATTTTACACACCAACCTTCATTTTTTCAAACATATCAATACGAGATAATAATTCATCACTAATTGTTTCGTATAGTTCAATTACATTCATATCATGTCTATCTTTTTCAGTAATACCATTCACATCAAATCGTTTAATACGCTCCATTTGAGGGACGATGTTTTTGAATAGGTTTTCTTCACCGAAAATTTCACGAGCGTTTTCCATGATATATTCGTCAACTTTACCATTATTTTTTAATAGAACAGGAAGAATACCGACTACTTCAATATCAAGATCATATTGCTCTTTTAACTTGATAAGCTCATTAACATAATTCTCTGCACCAGTAAGAGAACGTTCTTGTGTTTGTAGAGCGATTAGAACATAATCAGAAGCTACAACGGCGTTCTTTGTAACTTCTAATGACATTGGAGGAACATCGATAAATATGTAGTCATATTTGTTTTTTATTTTTTCTAGTAATCCTTTAAAGTAATGATCTTCTTCAGCCTCAGAAGAGCAATTTTTATAAAGGAATTTTGCGAAGTCCTGAAAATCAACGTAAGAAGGAATTAAGTATAAGTTCTCCATAATCTCTACTTCTAAGCCATCTAAACTACCTTCTTGTATACCCTTCATTAATGTTTTTTCTACTGTAACAATGTCATCAGGGTTAAGAATGGATTTTGTTAGCATCAGAGATTTTGTTGCGTTACTTTGTGGATCAAGATCAACGAGTAATGTACGCTTACCCTTTTTAGCAAATTCATAAGAGTTCAATACAGCATTTGTGGTTTTACCGACTCCACCTTTGTAATTACCTACCGTAATTGTAATAGCCATTTTTAACACTCCAGTTATAGTTTTTTGAAATTTCCCTATATCCCTTTATAGAAATAGGGAAAAATAGAAATAGGGAAATAGGGATATTTCTAACTATAGAAATAGGGATATTTCTATATCTTTAAAGAAATTATAACAATGATATTTGGGTTATGCAATAGAATCATAGAGTTAGTAATTAATAACAAAAACGTTGGTATCAAAAGATTCTTTTGATGTACGAAGTAGAGAGAGTTAAGAAATGAATATGCAATTTCGTAGAGGAGTTAGTAGACGCAAAAATAATAAAAATAGGGAAATATAGATATAGGGAAAAAGGGAAATATCCCTATATCTATAAGTGGAAATAGGGAAATAGGGAAATAGGGATATTATTCAGAAAGTACGCAAATTCGCTGTTTACAAAGGATAATGCTTGTTGTAACGTAGTACACAACAAGCAACATTCTACAAAACAGAATTTGATATTTTACATAAACGAAGATCATGAAGATCGAACGAGATAAATTAAAAACAATTGAATATGAACACAAAACAAAAAGCCACTCCCATATGCTAACGGCTACCAACCTTTAGCGGAGTGACTTGCTCTAGCAAGTGTACCACCACTTGACTAGAAATTCGCTGTATTAACCCACAGTGTTAACGTTTAAGAAGTGTACCACCACTAACCTTAAACAACTATGCCTTTTCACGAGGCTTCTTTGATATACCCATTTTATCTATTGTTTGGATAAATATCAACTAGTAAATACTAGTTTTGATTATTTTATAGTCCAAAAGATATATAACGGGCATCTCTAAACCTAGAAGTCTTGTGAATGTACAGGCCATTTAGGAATTGGAGATGCCTTTTTGTTTTTTGTTCGCGTGGAATTGCCTGATACCACGTAAATAAAAACTGATAAGCCGTAATTCCGTGCTGCTATACATATAGGGGGAACATGTTACGGCGTGGCTAGCTGTTGGTCGTGCAGGGGGTACAGAGTATGCGCCTACAAAAACAGTACCCCTCATTGGAATCCTGTTCTTCTGATGAGGGTGGGCGAGAACGTGCCCAGGGACGAATCCCTAAAAGGTTCGGGTGGTTATCGTTAGCATTACGGTGCTAGGGAATACATTCAGTTTGTCGTGTAGGGACGATATTACAAGGACAAGCCATAGAAAAAGGATGTATGCGGTGAAAATCGCTGAGTGAACAGGGTCTATACATACGGATACCTTATAAGTGACCGCATGGCGAAAACAAAGACGCTTATCCATCTATTTTGATCGATTACTTTTTTGTAGTCTTTCAAAGTAGGGGATAAATCTGCCTTCCAGCCGTATTCCTTAATCGTTCCCACATGATAAAAACCCTCAAGGCCTTCAGTCAAGATTAATTACGAAGAAAAGATGAAAAACATGAGATTGTTTAACTCCTGGGGGAATGAATCACTAAGATAGAGGAATAAATTAGGGATTTACTACTTATTTGGATAGAGGATAAGGGGATGGAGGATAGAATAGGCCTTATTGCTGAACTTGGTTTTACAAATCGGATATAGTACGTGAAATTTCAAATCTAAAAGAAACAATTATTCTTATTTTCTGTTTTATTATAAAATGGTTTTAAGGGGGAATTGAAATGTTAGATAAAAACAAGGCTATAGATATTATCACTAACTTTTTACAAGATGAATCAAAAAAATATTTATTAGTAAGAGGTTATGATTGTGATGCTAAATTAAAGGTTATTTTGGAGTGTTTGAATCGTGAATTTAGTAAAGGGATTATAAGAACGAGTGATATGTCTGATATAGCAGATCATATTAATATGGCTTTTAATAAAAAGATGTTACCCCATACTGTAAAATCAACAACTAATTATAAATTAGGGAGAATACTTGTTAATATAAATAGCTATGTAAATCATACGCAATCTAATCCGAGAGGTAATGAAAATACATTTACTTTATTTTATCCTGTTCAAACAGTTTTAGGTAATGCAAAAAGATATGAAAAATTTCTTGATGAATTGAAGAGTACAAATTCGAAAAAAGTTATACTTATTACAACGAATGAATGGAGTATAAAAGAATGGGATATTGAAAATTACATGGATGAAGTATATTTTTATAGTGTAGAAAATGACAATCCGGAAATTATGAGGAATTTAAGAAGTAATGGGGCTTTATTGTGGTCTTAATTGAATGAAGCGAAAATTAAAGATTTTAGTGAGAATACCTGCATATTGTGTGGGTATTTTTTAATAAAGAAAAGACACCCTAAGGTGCCTTCCTACAGCTGAATAACTACTTCAATCGTAATAATTTTTTACAATGATAAATACATCAGCAATATTTCATATCATAATTATTGTATCACGTTTTATAATTTTAAAAAACAAACTATTTAATTATATCAATAATTGAATTATAGAATATAATGTATTAATCCTAATAGAAGGGAGGATTTGCCATGCAATTAGTATGTTTTAGAGTAGTTGATGGTCAATACTTCTTAGTTGTAGAAGGTATCCAGATTCCTGTACCAATTCCAGCTTTTGCTGCAGCTCTATTAATTGGTTTAGGATTAATCCCGCTTTGTTCTTAATTTAAGTAATTGCAAATAGTTCTACCTTTCAATTGATAAGCCCCCAAGTGTATAAATACTTGGGGGTTTTCTTATAAAGAAAAGACACCCTAAGGTGCCTTCCTCCGACTTGAACCACTTTAATTTTAATAATATGTATTGGACTCCCATCCAGTATTAATCGCAGCCTATTTATTAATAAATATCACAGGTTGCTTTCAATCAACTGTTTAGCTTCTTCCATATCCTTCATTTGCTTTTTAGTGAAAAATACAGCATTTTCTTCTCTTGTTACTTCTAATTTAGTTCTTTTTGTACCAGATTTGCTAATCAAATCGAAACGTAGATAACCATTTGTAAATAATTTTGGTTTTTCAAACTCTATCTTTTTAATATCCTCGTAATAAATTTCCATTACCCTTTTAGTCATACCTAATACTTTTGAAGGTTTAATAGTAATTTTTTCATTATCAACAAGTAAAACCCCGTTATAAGCTTTAAATTCTTTCATTCTAGTTTCACCCTTTTTCTAAAATTAATAAAAAACACTCAAAAAGAGTGCTTTTAAACTTTTGTTAGTTCAACTTTAGCAAGTCGATTTTTAGGATGATTATCATTAGTAAATACAGAACGATCATTTTTTAAAACGATAACTTCAAAGAATGGTTTGAAGCGTTCTTCTGAAATACCAAAAGCATTTAAGAATTTTCCGAACATCACTTGTTCTTCGCGCTCCGCTTCTCCATCAGAAAGAGAAGAGTCAATTAAATTAACTAAAATACACATCTTTTGTGCATCAGTAAGAGATGGACTAGCTTCTCTTAGGAAATCATCTAAGCTATTTTTACGAACGTATTTGATGGCTTTTTCAAGTAAATCATCATTGTTTCCGCCAACATAAACAGTTCCACCTTTGTTTTTACCACCTAAAACAGAAAGTAAATGCCCTAATTCTTCGTTATCGTATTCTCCATCTGCTCCCATCATGTACAGCAAAGATGTCGCAAAAGCAAAATGAGGTTCCATACCACTTTCATTACGTGTTTTGTCGCCTTTAAACATATCGAATAATCCCATTTCCATCCTCCTAATATTTAGATTTTCGAAACAATCATAACAAATCCAGTTACAACTATTTTGTCATATTATGTCGAATGGAAATAAAAAAAGAGAGCAAATTGCTCCCTTACCACATTTGGTAAAATTATGTAAAATTTTACCTCTTTTCAATGGAAAACATTTCCCCTACAATGAATTTAAATCAGAATATATCTTGATTATCCTCAAGCATATCGATTAATACGGAGACTTGCTTACAAAAACGTTCCCTCTGATGTTCATTTAACGCCGTATACGTTGTTTGCACATTAGATAATAGTTCTTGTAATGGTTCATCTTCAAAATCACTCTTGAAGCCAATAAGCACGTCTACCGATACATTGAAGAAGGAGGCGATAATAACCAAAGTGTCTATATCTGGTTGATACCGATCCGTTTCCCAGTTCTTGATTTGGCTCCTGCTCAAGTTTAACTTGTGGGAAAGTTGCTCTTGAGTTAAGCCACGTGACTTCCTTAGTTTTTTTAGAATTTGTCCAAAGTGTCTCATAGTTTAAAGTATAAATACTAAACAACTATACTACTATTTATGGGCGGTTAACTACCTTTAATGTTAAAATGGTAGTTATAGTTTCTGAAAATAAATAAAAAAACAGAACAAAAGTTCGTATTGTTGTGGTAAAATATGCATGTGAGGTCTTCATACGTTCCATGCATATTTGCATATTTTATTTTTACATCACTTAGAAACGTTGATTTAAAGCGGTTTCTCAACTTTCTCAACAATTGTCTGATAACTACACGACTGAATTTTGGGAAAAATGTGGTATTATGAAAACATTAAAATAAACGGAACGAAAAAAAGACTCACAGCGTGTACAAGTAGTGCAGCGAACACTCTTGTACCGTTCGCCCGACTCACAAGGGGAACATCTGCCATAAGTCTCTTTTCGGTTACTACACGAGTAACACTTACATTATAACATGCCGATATTACTAAAGCATTACTGTGGTATGAATTTCCTGTTTAAAATTTGAGGGAAAGAGCGAAGCGTCTTTGTTCCAGAAGGAGCAAATTTGATGGATCAGACACCTAAACAAAAACAAGAGGAATTGAAAAAGAAAGCATTAAGTAAATTTTTAAGCAAACTTATTGATGAAATTGATTTTCAAAGAAGAAATCAAGAAGATATTGCGAAGGAGTTAGGTATCAAAGGCGGGTCTTTTTCCAAAAACTTATCAGGCAAGAGTCAATTTAATTTTTGGAATATGATTAAGTTGCTTAACATCTTGTATGGTGACGACGCTTTAAAAAAGAAAGAAATGCTACATAAGTTTTGTTCAGTTACAACGAGCAAACAAAATATGCGAATTGCAATGGAATATGCCAATGCAATTGGTGACTTAGAATTATTAAAGTTGATTGTAGATATAGAAAAAACGTCTTCATTGGCGATGAATAGAGAATGGGCTTATGTATATGAATTGGTATGGATGCGAAGTAAGGGTGTCGTTAGTGGTAAAGGCTTATTAGAGAAATTAGAAGATCGCAAGGGAAGCAAAGTAATTAAGACGCAAGAAATGAAAGTGTTATACGGAATACTAACTTTCTATACGATGTATGATTTAGAAAAATTCAACTCATTGTTTGAATACGCTGAAGTATTGCAACCTAGAGTCGAAGAAATTCCAGATGATTTCATTAGAACGGCATATACAGGAAGAATTAAAGAAGGCTTATCTTACGCTTATTTAATGCAAGATAATGTCCATAAATCTAGAGAATTGTGTCATGAGATAATGAATTTAAAAGACGACAAAAATTGCTTTTCTCTTTTAAGAGCATCAGCTTTAGTGTACCTTGCGGAATCTTACACTTTCGAAAGTTACGAAAGAGCTTCTTGGTATATCAATAAATCGTTAGAAATGTTAGATGCATGCCATTTCGAAAGAGTAATTAAAAGAAAAGAAAACGTTATAAATACTTTTGCTTTCATTAAACTTGTCTGTAATAAAGGGATAGATGAAATTAAAATATATAACGTGTGCGAAAATGCATTTTATCAAGTACTGATCGGACATCCTGATGTGGCGGTTAAACTTTTAAAGGAATGCGAAAGGGAAGATGGGAAGTTAAGTCCTATGAAAAAATGCATCTTGGGTTATGCGTTGAAAGACTCTAAATTGATAGAAGAGTCAATAGTGGATTTCGAGTGTGCAGGCAATAGATTTTACAGTAAATTGCCGAGAAAAATGTTGGTAGATATTAATAAAAATGGTATAATATATATGGGTGATGCTAAATGAAAAAAGTGTTAGCTATTGTAGCAACATTGGCTCTAGTTGGAGTACTATACATATCTCCTGCTAAAGATCAAAAGGAACAATCAACAAAGGTTGTTCAAGAAAATACGTATAGAATGATGGTCGATCCCGGAGGTGGGATGGGATAATATCCCATTTTATCAGGATTGTAATATAAATATTAAGAATGCGATTGTCTCGAAAGAGGCAATCGCATTCGCTGTTTCTAGGGATATTTCCTAAATATCAAATTCTATATTCAAGAAAACATTATGAATCGTTCACAAACTACTACAGAGTTATTGGAGGATGCTGGGGATGACGAGAGAAGAGATTTTAAAGGGGTTTTTACTGCAAGCTGATGAATTATCTAAGGGAGACGAACAGACACTTGATTCATATATTGAAATGCTATTTAATACAGAACAAAAAAATAGCCACGTCTCGTGATGAGGATGGCTATTTTTCTGACTGATTGTTTAGTTTTTCGAATTCTGCCATTAAGTTTTCAGCTTGTTTCATAATCATTTCACGTTGAGATTCAGGAAGGTTAGATAATCGTTCTTTCATTGATTTGAATTTTACGTCTAACATTTCGTTTAGATCTTCTTCATCGCTTCGTCCTAACAAAAAGTCTGTAGTTACATTAAATATTTCTGCGATTTTTGCAGTTACTTCTCTTGAAGGTTGTTTCTTACCAGATTCGACTTTCGAAATGAAAGATTCACTAACTTCTACTTTTTCTCCTAATTCTTTTTGAGACCATTTTCTCTCTTTCCTTAGTTCTTTTATCCTAATGGATAGTATAGGTAACATGATTTTATTCCCCTTTAATAACTGTTTTATATGAAATATTAATAGTTTTGTTTTACAGAGATTACAGTATATATTCTACATAAAACTTGACCACTAGTCCATTTCTTGATTAAAAAAATAAAAATTAAAATAAATACTTGACCCTAGGTCATGTCGGGTGTACAATGAAAATGTAATCGAGAGGTGAAGCCGATGAAAATAAAAGGGAGTTACATTAAAGAACTTCGCACGAGTAAAAAACTCACGCAAAAACAACTTGCTGAACTATCACAAATCAGTGAGAGCATGGTTTCGAAGATAGAATTAGGTGTTAAATCAGCTAAGATTGAAACATTAAAAAAAATAGCAAATGCTTTATCAACAACGATGGATGACTTAGTAGGATGAGGTCATTTTTTAAATAACGAAAACTTGACCTAAGGTCAATATATACAGATTTAACTTGACCTTAAGATAGTAGAGGAGGAAAGAAAATGAACCAATTAAAAATTATTGCAAACGAAATACTTCCAGTTTATCAAAATGAAAATGGTGAAAAATTTGTAAATGCTCGCGAGTTACATGAGCAGATGTTGGTCGGGAAAGTTTTTGCTGCATGGATACAAGAACGTATCGAAAAATACGGTTTCATCGAAAGAGAAGACTTTTTTCCAGTTTCGGAAAAAACAAACGGACGACCTAAAGTGGAATATTGGCTCACATTAGATACAGCTAAAGAAGTAGCGATGGTACAAAATAACGAAGCTGGACGAGCAATAAGAAAATACTTCATCGAAGTAGAAAAACGATTCCGTCAACAACAAGCGAAGTCGCCAGCTGAGTTGATCTACATGTTAGCTCAACAAAATATGGAAAGCGAAAGACGTATGGTTCAGCTAGAACAGCAAGTAACAACAGTGAATCACCGTTTAGATAACATTGACAGAATCGATACAATTGGTGATTTGCAGCAACGCTTAAACAAAATGATTAGACGATTTGCTCACCAAGAAAAAATGACTATATCAAGTGCATGGAGAGCTTTTACAGATGCATTCAACACTGCATACAAGACCAACCTGAAGTTACGAATTACAAAATATAAAGAGAAACATGGTCTTAAAGATTTAACAAGACCGCAGTACTTATCAATGACAAATCAACTAGAAGATGCGGTTCGAGTAGCTGACAAACTTCTTAATAAAGGAAGTGCAACAGCATGAGTCAACTAAAAGAAGCAATTGAGATATTGGAGTCTACGTTTACAGACAGTAGGGATAGATATCCAGCAACAGTAACAAACGAACATGGAACATTCCCTTGCGTTGTAAGTAGAACTGAACATTTAGAAGCCCTAATTGAAATGGCATTAGATTTATTGCATGAACATGCTGAAGAGGAGGCGGTTTAAATGACGGAAGAAAGCACATTATCACTGTTAATCGTATCAGCGGCAATATGTGTATTCGTATATCTGGTACACCGAATTGATGTCTGGGATAAAAAGACAGGATGGTCACGGAATGACAAATAAAGAGCAACGAGACGAATACGAACAAAAGAAACTCGCATGGATCATAAAGGATTTAAGAGCTAGAGGGATACATAACAGCGCAGATAAGGTTGAGGAAATGCATAAGGAGTTTATAACTTTAGCTAAATAATAAAAACCCTACATGTTGAGATGCAGGGCGATAAGAAGATAGTAGTTTTAGATTTCGGAAAAAGAAATCTTGAAGTGTAATCAGTTTAACATATTTTTTTTATTAAAACTGTATATAAAGATTTTACGAATATGTGGACATAGACAAGCCTTCGCTTGTCGGAATGTTCAGGAATCTAATAATATCCCCCACCTAGTAAATGGGTTCCTGGATATTCCGATGCGTGAAAGCATCAGAAAAGGTGAGAACAATGAATCCGCTAGTTAAAAACTAGCATTAAAAATACCTGCACGGGGAGGCACAGGTATCCAAGAAGGGTGTTTCAATAGATTGATTCTATTTTATCAACAACTCAATGAAAATGATAGATAAAAATAGAAAATTCAGTCTATTTAGTTGAGAAATAAAAAACCGCCCCCACTAATAGGACGGTTTTGGAGAAACAAATGGTTAAAAACTTCTACTTATATTATACCAAATGTTTTCTCCTAAAAACAAGGAGGAATGCGAAGTGTTAGAAAATGGCATGTTGATCGGGAATGCTCACGATTCATCAGCTAATGATTCTATTGGGAATTGTGAAGGGTGTTCTCAGGAAATTTATTTAGGTGAAGAGTATTTAGATTTTGATGGAGATTACATCCATAACTCAACGGAATGTGTTGAAGAGTATGTAGTTGATCATTCAGTTATGAAAGTAGCAGGTGAATAAGATGGGCCTACAAAACAAAATTGAAGCTGAAATTCAAATAATGATGAGTTTGGTTGAAAGATATAAGCAAAGTAAAGAACCTAATGCCGCATCGATGGTTGTGGCTTATGAATACGGATTACAAGCACTTATGGAAGTTTATGATGTTAGTCAACAAGAAGAGGTGATTCCGTTTTGAACGCAGGGATTGAGGAATTAGAAAAGTCATTATCTGTAGAACAAAGGAGATTAAGTGAATATAAGCGAGAGTTAGAAAGATTAGAAGAAAAGAAACCGATAGTAATCGAGAATATCCAAGAAACAGAAAGCAAAGTGTTTGAAATAGAAGATGCGATTGCAGTCTTGAAAAAGTTCAATAGAGGAGATGACGAACAATGAATCTCTGGCAAAAGTTAGTTGCAATTCGTAAAGACATAGATGTATTCGTGAAAAACGGAAAAAGTTATGGATATGACTACGTAACAGGTTCCCAAATACTCCATAAAATCAAAAATAACATGGATGAATTACAAGTTATCCTCATGCCAAAGATGGGTGAGCACAAAACATGGCAATACAGCTATAAAAGTAAAAAAGGTAAGGATACAACAGACTTTGTAATTGAAGGTGATGGGTTTTACGAGTGGATCAATGCAGAGAAACCAGAAGAGAGAGAAACGATACCCTGGAAGTTTTTTGGGCAACAAGATGATATCTCGAAAGCATACGGTTCAGCATTAACATATTCGGAAAGGTACTTTTTACTTAAATTCTTCGGTGTGCCAACAGATGAAGATGATGCAGATGCTAAAGACCCTGCACCTAAACAACCAAACAACAATTATAGCAATCAACATAAACCAAATAACAAACAAAAAGAGGATTTACCACTACCAACCAATGCTACAGAGGGGGCGGAAATCGTTCTTACATTCGGTAAACATGAAGGGAAGACGTTACGAGAGATATTCAAAGAAAACAAAGGTTATCTTGAATGGTTAGTTAAGAATGATAAAGCTGACAATCGGATAAAAACAGCAATCAACATGATGTTCCAAGCGTCTCAACAATCAGCTTAAGGAGTGAAAAACCTATGTTAGATAAAAATCAATCAAAAGTCGTCCTCCCTTCATGGGTTAGCGAGGGCGCAAAAAATGAACAGGAAATGAAAATGAAGGCGATTGAGTACATTACTCCCGATCGCTATCCAGGATACAAAATACTAAATATCAAAGACGGAATCGCTGTATGCGAGAGGGAGAATGCGTGATGATACCAATTCGAGTAAAACGAGGATCAATGAAAGAGATATTAAGAGCCGTACGTGAGTTAGAAAAACGTGGATTTGATTATGTAACTCCAATTAAAGCAGTTTATAAAACAACAAAAGATTTTGTATATAACGAAAATAAGAACATCAAAGGTGGCTATAAATTCTACGGAATGGAAGAATACGTCTCTTACGAATGTTGGATGAAGAAGGTGAACTAAATGAACAACAATGTGATGAAAATCGCAAGAATAAACTTACGTGGTAATACGATGGACCAAGGTTGGTTTAAACACCTTACTTTAGATAACGGTAAGCCGTATATGGTTGCCATTACCGTGTTAAGTGAAATCTTTTATTGGTATAAGCCAACTGAGATACGCGATGAGAAAACAAATGAAATTCGTTATAAACAAAAATTCAAGGCAGATAAGCTTCAAAAGAGTTATCAGCAGTTAGCAGATTCATTCGGATTTACAAAACGACAAGTATTAGAAGCATGCAGATACTTACTAAAAAGAAAGCTAATATCGATTGAATTTCGCACCATCATAGTTAATGGGACTAGGCTCAACAACGTTATGTATGTAGAACCTATCGTTGAAAATATTGAAAAAATTTCTATTTTATATCAAGACCCTATCACATCAGAAAGTGATACCCTCCCACATTATAAAGAGGGAGGCTCCCACATTGAAAAGGGAGAGGCTCCCTCATTGAAACGTGGGACAAATACAAAGATTACTACAAAGAATACAACAAAGATTACTACACTAAAAGATAATATGCCTTCTGACCAAAAAAATCGGCCAAAAGACTGCATCCCTTATGAAGGTATCGTTTCTTATCTTAATGAACAAGCGGGTAAATCTTTTAAACATACAACAGCGAAAACTAGATCGTTAATCAAAGCTAGATTTAAAGATGGTTTTACTATAGATGATTTCAAACAAGTTATTGATATTAAAACAACCCAGTGGTTAAAGGATTCGAATATGAACCCGTACTTACGACCGGAAACATTGTTCGGAAATAAATTCGAAGGTTACTTAAACGAAAAAGGAGCGAAAAAACATGGCGGTAACAGCAATGCAACGGGTAGCAAAATCCCTGGATTTAAAGGTGAACTTCCATTCTGATAAATGCATGAAACATTCTTACGGAACTGGTGACAAAAAAGTTATTAAACCAATTCAAATGATTGAATTCAAAGGACAAGTTGTCTGCCCACGATGTGTTGTTGAAGAAAACGACAGAGTGTTAAAAGAACAAGCGAACAATCATTATAAAAAAATCGATAGAGCTAAGAAGTTTAACATGCTTACAAAGCACAGCATCATTAGTAATGAGGAAATACTCGAAGCTACGCTTTCTAATTATAGAACTGAATGCAAAGAGACTAGAACGAATAAAAAACGTGTAGAGGACATTGTAGAGAGCCTAAAAGCGGGAGCTGTTAAAAACGTATTTATTGTAGGTGTACAGGGTGCAGGTAAAAGCCATTTAGCTTATTCAATCCTAAGGGAATTAAGAGAACATTTCTATGAGTTATCAGATGGAGAAAAGCATGGCGACAAATTACTCTACAAAAAAATGAAAAGTAGTTTGTTCGTAGAGATCGAGCAACTCATGAGACTTATCAAGGATTCCTTTAACAACAAAGATTCTAAGTACACGGAAGAGTATTGTGTGGATCTTCTAACAAGCGTGGATTTCCTGGTACTTGATGATTTAGGAGCAGAAAGCGGCTCGATGAACAGAACGGACGAAGCAAGTAACTTCATCCAGCGCGTACTATATGCAGTGACAAATGGAAGACAAGGAAAAGTCACTATTACAACAACTAATCTATCGAGCGGTGACATATTCAAAAAATATGATAAGAAGCTAGGCAGCCGAATTTTGAATAAAGCTGAAGCAATTGTATTCAAGGAAACATCAGATAAACGCATTGAACATTTAGGATTCTAAGGGGGAATTAAGATGTGTGCATGTAATGGAACGGGAGTAATTCAGAACGACATTGGAACGGGTATGTATCAGTTTGGACCGTGTATCTGCGAAGCGGCAAACATTACATCGGAAGAGGCGGATAGAAAGCGTCATGCCGTCATGGCGAGATTAAGAGCAATTCATCAATTACAACTGGAGGGAAAATGGGATGGGGAAATTCGAAACGGCAGAACAGCTTGAGAATTACACGATTTCACAACAGACAAAAAAATATATGAAAAAAGAGAGACAAAAGTTATATATACCTCTTGAAAAGTATGATCTTGTTTTTAGCGATAAAGAAGTAAACCACATGAAAGCATTGTGGAGAGAAAATAAATCTCTTACTGAAATAGCTGAAGAAATGGGACGTCACGAAATGAAAATTGCAGTTCTTATTATGGACCAGGGTGATAAGCAAAGAATTAATAAACGTCCAATGGGGTTAGGAGCATGAAACAACTAACACTGGATGATGTAGTCGGAAGTTTTGATTATACGGCAACAAGTACCGTGGACAAATTTTTGAAGCGTAATAGCGTTATGACGTACTCAGTAGAGTTTTACGATATAGATGAGAAGTGGAAGCTTCGTTGGTTTGAGGCGAAGTCCGAGAGCGAAGCTATAGAAATGGCTAAAAAGAAATATGGAAAGATACAGATTATCACCACGTATATTTCCGATAGAACCTTAGAAGAGATAATGAATTTAGAGTAGGAGACATAGCGTTATGACGTATTTAAAGGACAGAAACTCATTTGATTGAACGAGGCACCAGTAGGCGTCATAGCGTCAGTAGAAACGTTGGGATTATTGGAATCAGAAAGAAATATGGGCCTCGGATTTACTGGCTAGGGGCACTAAATAAAAAAATGGTCCTTACTATTACGTAAGAACCCCATAATCGAAGAAAAAAAGTCGTATGTGAAACCAAGTGGGAATCACAAATATATTTTAACATCTAAATATATAGTTGTCTATACATCGAATTAAACAACATAGTTATTTAAACGAAGGAGCCCTAGATTTAGGGATCTAGGGCTTCTTGTGTTGGTATAACTCACACAATGTTATGAAAAGAAAAGAACTTACTGAAGATAACATATGAATGTTTCGTAAATGTATCAAAAAAGTGAACAAAATAGTTATTTTATGTAGAAACAATAAAAGAACCCGTTGTTTATAAACGGATTCTTTATAACAGGAACACAAGGAATACAAGGAAGCTGGTCCAGAGCAACCTTTGTATTCACTTGGATGATAATACTATATTCGAAGGAAATAAAAATGTTAATGGAACTTAATAAAATTCTTATTTAAAAATTAAAGAGCGCCTTGAGAGGAAGGCGCTCTGACCAAAACTAATGTTGAAAAGGATACCCAAGATATTGTATGTATGTTTTTTAGATAGGTGAAATTTTATAACAAAATCTTTATTTAGTAGCAAATGAAAAGAGCACAATAATAAGTATGCTCTTTGAAAGGTAGATTTCTATGCCTGGAGGGTCTCCATAAAATAATATATGTTTGTCCGGTTTAAATGTGAAAACAAATTTAAGTAAAAGAGCACATATATGAATGTGCCCTTTAAATAGGTGTCAGCTCACAAGGCCTAATTTGTAAACCGAATACATGTGCAACCCATATTAATATATGTATTTTCTTATGAAGTGTGAAAAATCATATATGACAAAATCGTTATTTTGGAATGAATAAAGAGCATACAAAGTGCATGCTCTTTCAATAAGATGATAGCTCACAATGTCCAATTTGTCAGCGTAATATAGTCTATGTATTTTCTCGTGTAGAGTGACAAAACAATATTAAAAAATGTTCATTTTATAGCAAATAAATAAGAGCATACATATAAGTATTCTCTTTAACAAGAAAGGTAGATTTCTATGAGTGGATGCCTCCATACAATAAAATATGCTTGTCCAGTTAAAAGGTGAAAAAATTTAATAAAATCGTTCTTTTGCACAACAAAGCAGCTAGTTAATAAAACTAACTGCTCGTTGTACAAAAGAAACGCTGCGCTTACAGCAATAGTTTGTAACTAAGAGTTACAAAAATAGTATGAACAAGGCTGAAAATATTATTCGGAAATGAAAGAAATCCAAACAAAAACGTTATTTGATAATTAATTTTATAAATAAATAGAGCACATTTATGAATGTGCTCTAAGTAAATGCCTTAAGAAGGAGATCTTAAGGAATTTCAATTGTTAATATACTATATGCTTGTCTTTAAAAAGTGTGACTGAAATAAAAAATTTATTTTGTCACAAATAAAAGAGCAGTTAGCCCAGTCTAACTGCTCAACACAAAGGTCATAATCTAGATGCTTAGATATTATATGTTGAATTATTAATTTTATTCAAAAAGGAGTAAAGATGTCTTTAAGAAACAGGAGGAGGAACGAAACAAAAGAGCAGCTAGCAAGAGCTAACTGCTCTACAGAAAAACGTTAAGAAGGAAGTTCAGAACTCAAGTGCATTTATAGTATGGACAAGATTCAGGAATTTATTCGAAGGGGAATTGATATGAAATACGGAGTTTATTTAGGCGGAGAAGTAATGGAAACCCATAATGATTATTTTAAGGCGTGTGAAGAGGCGCAACAGTTAACAAGAGATACGGGTGCAGTTCATTGGGCTATGCCAATTAAAGAAGAAGCTAAGTGGGATGAGCAAAGAGTTAAAGCGTACATTGGATATGTAGAAAATAGCGAAAAGAAAATAATGAAGTTAGAAAGTGATTATATAAATGCGCAGAAAGAACTTCGAGGGATTTTAGAGCGTATTGAGAGTGAAAAGAGAAGCAAGGAGAACTCGCAAAAAGAATTGTACGTTCATGGCGGTTGGATGAGATACGACGGCGAATGGGTTGAGGTGGACAAGCAATAAAAGAGCAGCTAGCAAAAGCTAACTGCTCGGCTGGTTCTCCAAGGGGGAACAAGGAGAAAGATAATCATGTGTCTACAGTATTGACGGAATATTGAGTTTTATTCAAGGGAGGAAGAGAAAAATGGCAACGGATTACGGGCTTTTTATATTAAAACGGGAACAGAAAACATTAGAGGACAAAATAGAGGGAATTCTTGATGGGTGTCTATATGCTCAAGAATCACTACGAAGAAGGAATAACAGATTAACAAGGTACGAAGAACAGTTAGGAAATATTAAATATACGATTAGACAATTAGAACTTAATAAATTAAGGGATTGAAGATTGAAAAACTCAACAAAATAATCCTTTTAATAGAAAGCGAGGAATAACAATGGGACTAGGAAATCGTGGAATGGCATTTGAAATGCTTATTAATTTAGCGAACGAAATGTATCAAAGAGGGGGAGTGGCGCTTATCAACAAGCGTCCAACTCCAGTAAAGGTGTTGAAGAGTAAGAATGGCCGTGTACTAAATGGATTCTATGAAGCTAAAAGTACAGTAGACTATGATGGCGTTTATAAGGGACGAGCCATCGCATTTGAAGCGAAGTCTACAGAGAAAGATACACGTTTTGATTTAAATAACATTGCGCAGCATCAATTGGATTACCTGGAGAAAGCGGAGAAGATGGGAGCAATATGTTTCTTCCTTATAGAATTCAGTAAGGATAAGTCAGTATTCGCAGTGCCACTATCAGTCATTCAATCTTATGTAAGGATGTCTCATCAACCTAAAGGCAAGAAGTCTATACCAAGAGCGGACTTTGATATTTATGGGTATTTAGTAGAACAGACAGAACGAGCGCCTGTTGATTACTTACAATACATTGACGAAGTAGTAGCGCCAGTTATGTTTGATGGAATGATTCAATTTGATCTGGACCATAAGAAAGTAGCAAATAACATTGAAGCAGCAAAAGAGAAAATGGCCAACAAGAAATGTAAATTATTAAGGGTTTAATGGATAACGGAACCTTGCAAGGTGGATGGTAGGGACTACTCGCTATGCATGTTTCCCTTATTCAACAAAGAGATAGTAAAATTTCACGTACCTGATGTGAATGTAAAAAGACAAATTCAGAAATAGGGGGATTCCTTCATGGAGAGACAATTAACTTTATTACCAGCTATTGATAGAGAGACAGAAAAACAGGTTCAGAAAGAAGTAGTGAAAATACTAAAGGAATACCGCGCATTGAAAACGCGTTTTGAGAATGAAGTGGAGTTAAAACACGAAGGAATCAGTTTGTTCCCGGAGATTAGAGACACGAGATATATTAGCAATATCAAGTTCAAGCAGATCGATAAGGCTTTAGAGTACGTTTTAGACTATGACGAGGCAGAAATCATCAAGAAGAAATACTTAAATGCAGATAAGCCGAAAGACAGCTTTATTTACACTGAATTATCGATGAAGAAAGATCACTTCTATTATAAGAAGAAAAATGCGATTCGATTGATCGCGACATCTTTAGGGATGATTTAATAATACAAAAAAGCCAAATTAACAGTTTTTAATTAACTATCCATTTGGCTTTTTATGTTTTATTTTTTAGGCATCCATGTATGTCCGCAATTCATGCAACCATTAACAATATTTTTTCTACCAACAAATCCACTGAATAAAATTATCGGTGGTCCTAGAAGTACAATAAGAAGACCAACAATTGCAGAAAGTCCAATAACTCCATCCATAGAATTTTCAGGAACTATAACAGATAAAAAATTAGAAACTATTCCAATAGCTATAAGTGTACCTAACAGAAGAAACAGAATAAAAAACGCCCTTTTGAAATTATAACCGCGCTTATTACCGACTATTTGATCTGATTTGCATTTTCTACAAACCACGCGCTTTGTTACTTTTTCTTGTTGTACCGTCATGTCTAACCATCCTTGCTTTTTATAAAATTATAATAGCTTAATTATATGATATTATTACCTGAACTGGATACAAATATTATCAAAAAAAGAAAAAATATAATAAATTGGAATGTTTATGTTTTTAAAAACTTCGACAAAATACCGACAAAATTGGGGACTAAATAGGGGGAATTTTGATAATGAAATCAACGGTATTCTTAATGTACAAGCCCTTTGACAACCGCATATCGAAGAGGATTAGTACACCTATAAGTGAAACGTTCTTATGCGAGAATGTCACGGTAACGTATACCGCATAGTAGGGCGGGCACGGCGGTAAGAGCCCGCGTTAAGACGAAAAGACCAATTAAAACAAATGAAGACATATTCCAGTGTGGCGGGTGTGAGATAACTCGCATTCGTCATGCTGTTTCTATTGTATTTATCAATCAGCTCGGAATGCGTCCTCTGGGTTGACAATAAATATAAGTCTATTTCCCTCTAATATGTCGGTTCTTGAAAATGGAATGGGGGTGGTTGCTCATGATTGAGTGACACTTGCATTCTAAAAAGCTAAAAAGTATACGTATCTCGTACATTAGTAATTACTCAAGATTCTTATTAATGACCAAAACGAGGGCAAAGAGTTCCACTCTTTGTTTGAGCCAATACAGCGGAAACATTCCCCTTCCATCCCTCTAGTGTACTGGTTCAAACAAGGCGTCGGAAGAAACATATACGTCTTGGATATAAATCCTTTATAATTCGATATTGGTCAGCTAAGGGCCGCGACACCCGATGCATTGACCAGTTCTACGGAGTATAAACGAGAGAGTCCCTAGCTCTCTTTGAACCGATGACAGCTCTTACGCATGGAGCAACTACTGAACGTCGTCGGTTGAAAGAGGTTATGGAAGCTCTTGCCCTTCTCCCAGTCACCGAACATAAAGCGCGTAGCTAATAAGAGCTAAAAAATTACATGATGCGGTGGCTTGGAGAAGGATAAGAATTAGTTTTTATCCTTAAATGAATCTCTATCTCGAAATTCCCCTTTCACGAATGAGGTTTCTCCCATCCCCTTTAATATTTTTATAAGCCGTGAAAGAGCCGTTATGTAATTGTAGCGGTTCTTTTGTATAATTAATTTATTAAGGTTATAAGGGAGAGAGTGGGATGAAAGCACCGATACCTATGTCAGCTACAAGGTTTAAAAAAACTATCGGGGAATATATAAGGATTACTTTCAAGGGGACGAAAGAAGAGTTTGGTCTCCATGGATTTCTAGAAAGTAAGAATGAAAAATGCAGAAATCGATATAAAGTTTGCGTATTTCAAACCATTAATCGTGTAGCTCATGAAGTTTTAGTTAAAGAAGGATTAATTAGAGAAGATGATATATTAGTTCCTATAGCTACTGTTGAAGATATTGATTATGAGTGGGAAATACAAAGTACCGATTTAATGAAGAAGTTTTTTAAAACAGATAGTATCAGAAGTAGTGATCGAGCTGAACTTTTCACTTATACAGAACCATTTAATGCCACTTTTACTTATATGGGCAATATATCAATGGCGGATAGCGTAGAGGAGACATCCTTTTTAAATAATGAAATTTTGAAATTCGCTAAAGAAGTTGTAAAAACATATGAAAATAAAATATAAGTGCAATTAAGCATCCAATACGAGTGCTTTTTTCTTTGTTATATAGAAATTACACATTAAACAACTTTAATAGATGTCTTAGGTATAGTTAGGGAGAGCCATCATATACTGATACTGAAAGGTTTCCAACATGTTACCTCATATTTTTAAGGAGAGAGCACTTACTGGGGAAGTGCTTTCTTTCATTTGCACCTTTTGGTAAGGACAAGCATATATTGAAGTGTAGGACAGGCTCACTCGCTTGTATCTATCTTATTTCAATACTCATTGAAAACCCTTATCACGGTAAGAGCATCTACTGGCGCAGGTGCTCTCTTTTTATTGAATAAAATGGACATTTGGTTAGGAGAAATGATGGAGAAAGTGAAAAGTCCTAGAAACAAATTAGATATTGAAGTTAATGTTGAAACTGATGAAGCGGAAGTAAAGCTTGAACGATTAAAGGAAGCTGCTGAAGGATGTACGAAAGCATTTAAGGAATTAGGAGATGCTATTGCTAGTGTGGGCGCATTGATACAGATTCCAGAGGTTAAAGATCACATTGAGTTTTTTAATAAAGATATGGTAAATGAATTAAACGATTAAACCAATAGCAATTTTCGTAGGCGCTGCCGTGATCTGGGTAGCGTCTTGTTTGTTGTTAAGGAAAGATAAGGAGAAAATAAAAAAGAGGACAAAAGCCCTCTTTTTAATAAATACCTAAGGTTTACGCACAAATTGGAATCCCTGCCACTATTAAAGTCAATGCTACTTCAAGAGAAATCTCTAATCTAGCAATTTCGATTCCAGCGACAGAGACTACTAAAAGAGGTTGTCCATTAACGAACAAAATGCAACGTTCCATGCTTACGCCTCCTTTCTAGCAATCTACTATAGTATATGAATCGAATTATAATATGTAATAGTTGAATTGACGGATTTAATAGAATTGATAGATTTGCCCTGTTTTACAAAACAAACGAACACAACGAACGAAAATAAATAATATTCCGAATGTAATTCAATGGTGATTGTATAACATATAAAACATGATTAAATCAACCTTTGACTTTGTTACTCACGATATGATACATTGAATGTATTACAATGTGAGTTTAACGGGGGAAAAGGGGGATTATTGGAGTGGAAGTCGTGAATCCAATTCGTAGTCTAAAAGATCTTGAGGATATGAAAGAATGTCTACTTATGAAGTCTTATCGTGATTTTCTTTTATTTGTGATGGGAATTAATACTGGTTTGAGAATAGGAGATTTGTTGAAGCTTAAAGTTAGTGATGTGAAGGATAAGACTCACATTCGAATTAGAGAGCAAAAGACAAAGAAAAACAAACAATTTCCGATTACACATATTAAAGAAGAGATTAATCGTTTTGTAGTAAACAAGAATGAAGAAGAATGGTTATTTCCTTCTCGTAAAGGAGACAAACCTATTACGAAGGTTCAAGCGTATCGCATTCTTAATAATTGTGCTGATATGGTTGGGCTAGAGAATATAGGTACTCATTCAATGAGAAAGACATTTGGGTATCACTATTACAAGAAAACAAAAGATGTAGCATACTTGATGACAATCTTTAATCATGCTTCTCAGGAAGTGACAAAACGATACATTGGAATTACGCAAGATGAGATAGATGCATCTATGCAAGGTTTCAAACTCTAAAGTAGCGAATCCGCTGCTTTTTTATTTTATAAGGAATTCACTTTAAACATTTCTTATAGCTAAGAATACTTATGTAAATATGGGAAACAGATTTGATTCTTGGAATGAGGGGATCGATGTGGATATAACGCAAAGTATGGCAAGAATAGTTGTTAATGGGATAAATCTTCCGTTTACTTCAGTTAGGACAACTGCATGGATTAATGGACCTGCAAATGATTTAATTGTTACGACGAGGCAAAGAGTGAATGAGCTTTATCGTGTTATGTGGTCGCGGGTGCCAGTCATGCTAACAATGTATTTCATTCAGGGGGCGGACATGGTGAGATTTGCTAGGGTTGCAGGAGTTGATGAAAGTATAACGGGAGAATATATATATCATTTTATTTGGTGATAAGAAGAACTTTAAGTAGCCTAACAGCTGCTTTTTTATTTTATAAAAAAAGAACCTGCAAACCTGCAGATTCTCCTGATAATGATTTATGGAGCAAGACCCGAAAATATAATACAATAATTCGAAAATGAGTTCAAGTAAATAAAAAGAACCCGCTGGAGTTCGGGTCCTTTCGAAGTGATGATGTTTTCTCGGCTTAGGAACTGAGAAAATACAAAAATATAATACATCGAGTTTTAGAGAATTTCAATACTTATAGAAAAAAGGAATCCCGAAAGATCCCTTTTTCTAATTCCGATATATCTTAATCGCATATAAGTAAAGACATAAAATATTATATAATAATAAAATGATATAGACAATAAATATTTAGGGATTACCGCGAGGTGGTGAATATGGCTAGGCAACGTAGCCCGGATCGTGAAAAAGCATTTGAAATATATAAAGCAAGTAAAGGTGAGAAGCCACTAATTGATATTGCAGCTGAATTGAACCTCAAGCCTTCGCAAATCAGAAAGTGGAAATCACAAGATAAATGGGATGAGCAAATGAATGGTAACGTTACTATTGCGAAAAGGAGCGTTACTAATGTTAAAAATCCCAAAACGAAAGAAAAACTAAAAGAGATTTTAGAGGATGAAGAGCTGACCGAAAAAGAACGGCTTTTTTGTTTGTATTACGTCAAATACTTCAATGGTACGCAAGCTGCACTAAAGGCTGGTTATTCCAAAGATGGCGCTCATGTACAGGCTAGCCGATTGTTAAGGCGTGAACGAGTTTCTTCCTATATAAAAGATCTTAAAGGTGAGTTAGTTGAAAATGTATTTGTGGAAGCGATGGATGTGTTGAAAGAGTACATTAAGATTGCTTTTGCTGATATTACTAACTATGTGACTTTCGGTCAAAGGGAAGTTGAGTTTCAAGATGATGAAGGAAATCAATTCACTAGAATGATGAACTTCGTCGATTTACAAGAGGCTGACATGGTTGATGGTTCTATAATTACTGAGGTAAAGCTAGGGAAAGATGGCGTATCGGTTAAACTTGCTGACAAAATGAAAGCCTTGGATAAATTGGCTCAGTACTTCGACTTAGTTCCTGACAACTTCAAGCGACAAATTGAAGAGGAACGCCATAAGATGCAGATGGAAGTACAAAAATCTCAAATTGATAAGATTAAAGCTGACACTGCTCGTATTAAAGGTGAAGATGGTGATGAGTACGAAGACGATGGTTTCAAAGAAGCGCTAGAAGGTAAGGTAGAGGAAGTGTGGGATGACCATGACGACGATTCCGAAGCGTAAAAATAAACCCGCTCCATTCAAATTTAAGCCGTTCTCCAAGAAGCAGTTGAAAGTATTAACCTGGTGGAAACCTAATAGTCCCGTTAAAAATTATGACGGGATTATTTGCGATGGCTCCATTCGTGCTGGTAAGACAGTTTCGATGGCTCTTTCCTATGTAATGTGGGCAATGGAATCATTCGAAGGTGAGAACTTTGGTATGTGTGGTAAAACGATTGGTTCACACCGTCGTAACGTTATAACGCCACTTAAAAAGATGCTGAAGTCTCGTGGTTATAAGGTTAAGGATCATAGAAGTGAAAATATGCTTACCATCACTAAAGATGGCGTGACAAACTTCTTTTATATCTTTGGTGGTAAAGACGAAGCTTCGCAGGATCTTATCCAAGGTATCACTCTAGCGGGATGTTTCTTTGATGAAGTTGTACTTATGGTTCGTTCATTTGTTAACCAAGCAACTGGACGTTGTTCTGTAGAAGGTTCAAAAGTCTGGTTTAACTGTAACCCTGGTGGGCCATATCATTGGTTTAAAACAGAATGGTTAGATAAGGCGAAAGAAAAGAACTTACTACACATTCGCTTTACGATGGATGATAACTTATCGTTGTCTGAAAAAGTAAAACAGCGTTATTACAAGATGTATAGCGGAGTTTTCTTCAAGCGATATATTTTAGGGCTGTGGGCAGCTGCTTCCGGTCTTATATTCGATATGTTTGATGAGAATAAACATAAAGTTCCTACGATCCAAAGGGAATATGTTGAATACTTTGTCTCTTGTGACTATGGTACGCAGAATGCCATGGTATACGGATTGTGGGGTAAGTGCATCGAAAAAGGCGAAGAAGTATGGTACAAGGTGAAAGAGTACCGTTATAGCGGTAGAGAAACAGAAAAGCAGAAAACAGACCAGGAATACTACGAGGACTTTGAAAAGTTTGTAGGGGATTTGCCAATCCGTGGTACTGTAGTTGATCCGTCCGCTGCATCATTTATAGCTTTATTAGTTAGGAACAAACGAAAAGTATATAAGGCCCGAAATAATGTCAAAGAGGGTATTGGTAATGTCGGTGTTGCGCTTAACACGGGCATTATTTATTTTAATGACTGCTGTAACGAAACTTTTAAAGAATTCGCTTCTTATATATGGGATGAGAAATCTGTAGAACGTGGTGAAGATAAGCCGTTGAAAGAGAATGATCACCATATGGACGAAACGAGGTACTTTGTTAATACAGTTATTTACGGATTACGTAAAAAGAAGAAAAAGAAAAGAGGTGAAGCAGCTTAATGACAAATAAAAGGAAAGTTAGTGCGAAGGTAATTAAGGCGGCAGGAACAAGTACTCAAGTACTATCTCGCCAGCAAGAGAGTGAGAATGAGAAGTATGCTGTGAATGATATCATTGAACCACCATATAGAATAGAGGATCTGCAGCAGATTAGAGAAAATAGCACAATTCTTGGGCAATGTATCGATGCTTACAAGCGTAATATAGCTGGATTTGGTCATGAAATGAAGTATAAACAAGAGGATGACGAGGATACTCTTGAAAAGAAGGCAGAGTGGACACTAGTTGATACAGAAATCATTCCTTTATTTAGTTTCGACAAGCCATTCAAAGAGATTCTTGAAACTGGTATAGATGATAAAGAAACGACTGGTAATGGTTATATTGAAGTAATCCGTAATTTAGAAGGAAAACCTGCTGAATTAATCAATATGTTACCGCAGTACATGCGAGTGACACGTAAGGATAATAAACCTCAAGAGGTAACGTACTTAGTAAACGGAAAAGAAATTAAGCGTAAGAAGGTATTCCGTCGCTATGTACAACGAGTCGGAGCAGTAGATACTTACTTTAAAGAGTTTGGTGATCCGCGTTTCTTAAATAAAGAGACTGGTGAGTTTTCCGAAATTTCGTTAGGAGAGAAAAATGCTACTGAAGTCATCCATTTGAAGATTGGAAACGGACCATATGGCATTCCACGTTGGGTATCACATGTTGTTCACATGGTAGGTGCAAGGAAGGCAGAAGAATTAAATCTTCGCTATTTCAAACAAGGGCGTCATATTCCAATGGCTATCTTATTGAAGAATGGGATTTTATCAGAAGATAGCGAAGCAGCCATAACTGATTACGTTTCGAATGTTGAAGGTGAGGATAATCAACATAAATATCTTTTGTTACAAGTAGAAAGTGCTGAAGAAGGTGTTGTAGGTGATACACAACCTAATGTAGACATTGAATTAAAATCACTAGCAGATATCCTGCAAAATGACGCTTTATTCTTAGAATACGATGATAAATCACGCCAAAAGGTACAATCGGCATTCCGCTTGCCTGATATTTATGTAGGGTATAGCAGAGACTTTAACAGAGCCACTGCTGATGCAGCACGAGAGATTACAGAGGAGCAGGTGTTTGAGCCAGAAAGAAACTCACTTGAATTCATCATAAATAACATTCTCCTGCCTCCATATGAGCTAAAACACGTATATGTGAACTTACGTAAGCCAGAAATTAGTAACACTGAAGACTTGGTTAAGATATTAGATGTTCTAAGTAAATACGGCGGTACCACATTCAATGATTTGCGTGAAGTTGCAGCGAAAGTACTTAATAAGGATTTAGAGCCGTTCGAATCAGAAGAAGCGAGTCAACCTATTGCATTGGTATTACAAGCGATTAAGAAAGCTTCCGAGCAGAAAACAACAGAAACTGTTCAAAAGTCTGGCACACCTACTGATTTGGTTATGATCATGAAGGATTTAAGGGACTTATTGGAGTCGATGCAAGATGCAGAAGATTGATAAACTGCTAAATTCATTGAATAAGTGGATCGAGAAGGCTGATACTGATGATTTTACAGATTCTCTACCTGCTGATTTAGAAGTACTGGAACTGCTACCAGGATACGTTGAGGATTTCGAAAAGGAAATCGCTAAACTGCTTCGGAAGCAGAAGAAGCACTTCGTTGATGGAATTAAAAACTATACGAAAAAGGATGTTCTCGAAAAGGGTATCAAAATAAAAGATGTCATTAATTTTGTTACTGGTAGCCTATTCGGAGCAGATACCTTTGCTAAAAGCTTGAGTAAAGCAGCTAGGAAGTTTCTTGATTACACGATGAAAGATATGACTACTGCGTTCATGGATGCGATTGACCCAGATATCCAGTTTAAAATTTTCTCAAAGCGCACTACAAAGTGGATTAATAGTTGGTCAGAGGATTTGGGTAAGTTGATGCAGATTAACTCACACAAGGCAGTAGAGCGTGTTTTAAATGAAGGTTTGGAGAAAGGAAAGGGCATCCGTGAGATTGCTAGGGAACTGCAAAACCTCCCTGAATTTGATCGGAAAAGAGCAAGAAGAACAGCACAGACAGAAACTTTAGCTGCTTGTTCCGCTTCTCAACTAGAATCATATCGCCAATCCCCTGCTGTTACAGGTAAGAAGTGGCGTCATAGCGGTGCGAGGAAGAATGACCCGCGCGAGAACCATGTGGAGTATGACGGTACAACGGTGCCTGTTGAGGATGAGTTTGAACTCCCAAAATCAGGTGAACGTTGCATGTTTCCTCGTGACAGCTCTTTATCTGCTAAAGAGAGAGTTAATTGTAAGTGTGTTATGTCTCCTGCGGTAGATAACAACATTTTAGGTCTATCCGAAGAGGAGAAGCAGAAGATTAGGGAAGAAACTTTGAAGGAGTTGAGTAAGAAATGAAGACTTCTAAAACTATGCTGAATAATATTTGAAAGGAGGTGAATAAATGAAAAAACGTAAACTGAAGAACTTGCAGGTTTCACACGTTTCTTTTGTAGAGAATGGAGCAAACCAACGCAAGTTCTTTTTAACGAAATCAGAAGAACAACCAAACTTTGAAAAGCCCGTGAAGGTTATTAAGTCCGATCATGAAGAGAAACGTCTAGTATATGGAATCGTATATGAACCGGATGTAATTGACGCCCATGGCGATTTTACAGACTCTGAGACTATCGAAAAGGCAGCACATGAGTTTATGCTCAAGTACCGCCAAATCGATAAGAATCACGACTTTGTAGCAGGAGTTGGAGAAGTTGTTGAATCATATATTGCCCCTGCTGATATGGAGCTTAATGGTGAACCTGTAAAGAAAGGTACATGGATCCTTACTACAAAAGCAGATGAGGAAACATGGGAAGCTGTTAAGAAGGGTGAATTCCAAGGTTATTCCCTTGCAGGAGTCGCTGAAACAGAAGTGATTGAGGAAGAAGTAACTAAAACTGAAGAGAAACAATTTAAGTCCTTCTTCCAATCGATGAAGGGCTTTTTTAGTGGTCAAAAACAAGTTGAAGTTGCTAAAGAAGAGGAAACGTTCCTCTCAGCGGTAGAAAAAGCAGGTAAGAAAATCAGTAATACAAACATGGCTGATATTGATGCGGCCATTGAATCATTAACAAATCTAAAAACACGCGTTACTCCTTCGCAGGAAGACGCAGGAAGTGAGGGAAACAATATGGAGTTTAACCAAGAACAATTTGAAAAGACATTAACTTCAGCAGTAGAAAAGGCTGTAGGTCCAATCAAGGAAGAATTAGCTTCTGTTAAGAAACACCTTAATCTTGATGAGGAAAAAACAGAAGAGGATATCAAGGTAGAAAAAGCTGTGGAAGCTGCTACTGCTCCATTACGTGAAGAAATTGAAGCGTTAAAGAAATCTCAAGGTATTAGCAATCAACAAGATACTGATGTTGTTGAGAAAACAGAAGTTAAAAAATCTGTATGGAATGGCTTACTGTAAGCCTGAAGGAGGAAAATATATATGACACTTAATAACAAAACAATTATTGAAAAAGCGGACGTGACTCTTGCCACACTAGCTAGTGGTGGTTTAATGAATCCTGAACAAGCTGATACATTCTTACGTATGGTGCAAAGCGCCCCTACAATTTTAAAAGACTCTCGATTTGTTCAAATGGCTTCAGATACACGTAAAATTGAAAAAATCGGTTTTGGTTCTCGTATTCTACGTCCAGGTGTAGAAGGAACACCATTAAAAGATTCTGATCGTTCTGCTCCAACAACTAGCACAGTCACGTTAAATGCAAAAGAAGTAATTGCTGAAGTGCACATTACTTATGACACATTAGAAAATAATATTGAGGGTAATAATCTTCAAAATACTATTATGCAGATGATTGCAGAGCGCGCGGCGTTAGATATCGAAGAATTAATTATTAATGGTGACAAATCTTCTGCTGATACGTATTTAACATTACTGGATGGCTTACGTAAACAAGTGACTTCACATGTAATTGATCATGCGGCTGGTGCATTCTCTAAAGATGTATTTAAGAAAGCCTATAAAGCTGTTCCTGCAAAATACCTTCGTAACCCTAAAGATTGGAAGTTCTATACTTCACATGGATTAGAAGTTGAATGGAAAGACCAAGTTGCAGCACGACAAACAAACCTTGGTGACTTCTCACTTCAAGGTGGTTTAGCTTCAGCGTATGGTGTTCCTGTAGATGGTATTGCGATGTTACAACCATACACTGATGAAACAAATACTGTATCTGACATTCTATTAACTCATCCTAAAAACATTGTAGTTGGTATGAGCCGAAATATCCGTATTGAAGTAGATAAAGATATCCGCGCTCGTAAGTTCATCATTGTTTTAACTGCTAAAGTGGATGCTAAATTTGAAGAGGAAGATGCAGTAGCGAAAGTTATCAAAGTTAAGGAGTGATGACTTCTGAATTACTACGCTAAATTAATGGTTGGTAAAACATATGACGTCCATGAACGTCTTTTTTTATTGGGCCAAGAAGAAAAAGTTACAAAGAAAACCTACGATTATCTAAATGGTAATGAACAATTTGAAGTTCGAAAAGAAGGTAGCAAATCTAAAGGGGAGGAGTGATAAGCATGGCACTTATTACTGCTCAAGAATTAATAGATTACACTGTATTGCCTGAAGTGAAAAAACGTCCGGTTCCTTTATTGGAGCAGGACATACTTGAGGCGGAAACAGAGATTTATAATTTATCAAAAATAGATTTTAGTGATAAGACGAAATATCCTGAAGTACCAGAAGAAGTGAAGTTAGCGTGTAAGAAATTGGCCCAGTATTACGCTTCAACCAACAGTGATACAAATGCTATGAAGGGGATTAAGTCTGAAAGTATTGGCGGCGGTGACTATTCCTATACGAAGGATAGTGCTAGCATAACGAAACCTTCTGTTTTATATCTCTTGCAGAAGTTTATGGATCATAAAGGTAAGAATAAAGTTACGTTCAAAATGAGGGCGATTTAATGTCTCTTCAAGGGATGTTTGTTCATGAATGTGATATTTACCATTTGCAGAAGAAAGAGCAACCAGGTAAGTATGGCCAACCAGGAGAGACTATATATTCTTATAATGAAACCCCTGATATAGCAGAACAAAGTTGCTATTTTACTGAGAATGTAGCTACCGCTGCTCCTGATACTATTCAATCGTCACCAAACCAATTAAATACAGAACAAATTAAAGTGTTATTCATACCTGGTATAGATGTGAGACATAATGACAAAGTGATCAAGAAGAATACAAATGTCACTTACTATATACGTAATCCTTTTCCAGTAGTGCATCCGCTTACTGGTGAGGTTAATCATATAAAAGCCATTGCAGAGAGGAAGACAGAGCCTTGGCTACAGAAATAACAACGCATGGTTTTCGTGAGTTTAGTAGGAAGCTAGATCGTATGGGGAACGGATTAGATCAGAATGTTGCCTTGTGGATTGAATCTAGCGGATTTCAATTTCTAGAAGAGGTTCAGAATCAAATCATTTCACTGGCAGTCGTTGATACAAGGCGACTACTTAATTCGTTTGATAAGGGTGGTAGCGGAAACATATGGCGTTCCTCTGATGGCGGATTAGTTTTAGAGGTTGGCACAAATGTGGAGTATGCGAAGCTTCAAAATGATGGATGGCAGCAGGTGAGACGATTTGTTCCTGGTAGATGGGAAGGTCATAACTTTGAATATGATCCACATGCACCTACTGGAATGATGCTTACTGCTAAATTCATAGAAGGTCGTCCATATTGGGATAACGCAGTAGCAATATATGAGCGCATGTTCCAACGTTCATTTGATCGGCAATTTAGAAACTGGGTGCAGAATGGAGCGAGATAATTATGTATGGGCAAATACATGGTTCTATGAAAGCTTTTGTATATGACAGCCTACCTGCTAATACATTCGTTTATCATGATCAAGTTCCAGAAGAACTAGTTATTCCATCAGTATATTATCCGATTTTATCTATAAATGATGATAAAACTTCAAAAGATCATTACACCTTACTATACACGATGATAGTAAGGTTCTTTAATACAACGACAGATAAGGCAATGCAAACAGCTGAAATGATTGCTAATAAAATCAGAAGCAACGGTTATACCGTACACCTTCGTAATGAAGATAGCAGCGAATCAATGGATACGACTTATTTTCGAAGAGTAACAACCGCTCCAAGTGGAGTTGGTTCAGCACAATTAACAATGATTTTTGAATACCAACAAGCTTATACAAATTAAGGAGCGTGAATATAGATGGCTGAAGTAAAAAACAAAATGATGCGCGGTGATGATTTCTTAATTGCTGCAGTTATTAAAGATGCTACAGACAAAGATACTATGGTACGTCCGTTTGACCAAACAGATTCCTCTCATAGTGTAGAAGCTGATGAAATTGAAGCAGCTTCGAAAGATAGAACAATTTCAGATTATGGAAAAGTAACTGAGACACGTTCATTTGAAGGACTCATGGCAGAGGGTGACCCATTCCCTGCTGCAGCACTAAAAAAATTACGTAATAAAGAATATATTGAAATCTATGAAATTAACAAACGTACAAAAGAAGCAGAAAAAGGAACTTACATGATCACTTCGTTTGAAAAGACTGCTTCAACAGGAGAATTTGCTACCTATTCCTTGGAAGTTAAATTGTCTGGTTCAGTAATTACAGAAAAATTAACTACAATTCCTCCAGGTGCAGGCGAAACGGTATCAGCAGGAGCTTAAGAGTGGGCATAATGCCTGCTCTTTTTAAATTAGAAAATTACACTCAACTAAAAGGAGATTGATATATATGCGTTTTGAAATTGATGGAAAAGAATACGACTTAAAATTAACTTTTGGGAACATTTATGAACTGAACAAAAAGTATGAAGGTGGTTCGGATGCAGTAATCATGGCTTGCATGCAAGGAGATCTAGAATTATTTGTTGATGCAGTATATTTCGGATTAATGCATACAAAACAAGGATTTACACGCGATAAAGTTATGGAGAATATTGAAAAACAATTTGAAGCAGGAAAGATTTCGCAAGAATTTATTGAGGAACTTTTAAAGGAGGTGGTAGCTGAAAGCTCTTTCTACCAAAACACGACAAAAAAGCGCCGAAAACAAATGAAGAAACAGTACTTAGCGAAACATCCGGAAGCAGCGGAGAATCCAGAAATGCAAGAGATGCTAGACGACATGTTCGGGAAGGACGAAAAGTAAGAGAATTCACTCGAGATGATCTTGATAAGGTGCAACAAGATGGGTTTAGATATTTAAATTTATTACCAAGTGAAGTTATGGAACTTACACCACGAGAATTCGATAATATGATGATTGGTAGAAATGAACAGCATCTTGATGAACTACAAACATACAGTGTTTTTGCAATCATGATGCGTTCTTCTTATCATCATGATCCTAAAAAGAAGTTAAAACCAACTGATTTATTCAACCGCGATAAATTAAACGATGATAAAAAACGTTCGTTAACCATAGAAGAAAAGAAACAAAAAGTAGAAGAAGATATGCAATTCTTACAAAATCTCAATTTTGGTTAATGAGAGGCAGGTGAGAGTTTGGCAACAAATGAAGAATTAGTAGTCCAGTTTAGAGCTGAAACAGATCAGATGCGTCGCGAAATACAACAGATGCGTCAAGAAATGAATGATTTTGTGAGTACAACAAGCAGAAGTTCTCGTGAATATCGTCGTAGTATTGAAAATATGGGGAATTCCAATAGTGAATATAGCAGACGCCTACGACAAATGAAAGCAGAACAACGTGCTGCTATGGAGCCTCATATTGAAGAGTTAAAGCGTACAAAGTTAGCTTATCTTGATTTAGGTATGAGTATGGGGAATTACCAGGGTTCTACACGTGATTTAATACGAGAGGTTACGGCTTTAGGTGCGGCGGAGAAAAAAGCTAATGACGCGATGATGAACCTAAACCGCATGAAAATGGCATCAATTCTTCAAACAATTGGTACAATGCGAAATATGACACTTATGGCTGATAGATTGAAAGGCAATTTAACTGCTATGGGGAATCCATTCTACAACTTATCCCGTGGCGCTTTAACTGCTGTAGGTGCGTTTAATCGTTTTGCGCAATCCGGAAACGCCGCTCAATTAGCGTTAGAATTTGTTGGCCCTAACGCTAGTATGAAGCAGTTAAATGATCAGATTCGGATCATAAATACAGGTCTGATTCGTTTACAAATGACAGCATTAGCCACAGTAGCTAGTTTTACACTATTCACTGCTGCTATGTGGAAAGCTGCAAAAGGACCTGACCCCGCAGATATACGTAAGCAACAACAAGCAATCACTGACGAATACAACAAACAATATCAGAAACGTATAGATGAGGTATATAATTTCGCTGATTTATTTAAGAAGGTGCAAAGGGAAACCTTTAAAGGCGAAGACTTGAAAAATAATTTGAAAAGCCAAGTCGATTTAATGCGTGGATGGGTTAAAGATATGAAAGCTTTAGGTGCTCGTATACCTGTTGAACTTAAAGAAGAGTTATATAAATTAGGGCCAGAAGCAGCAGGACAAATTCGAGCGCTATCTCAGATGTCGCAGCCAGAACTAGATCAATATGTAGCGTTATGGCGCGAAAAGATAGCTCTTACTAATACAGCTGTAAAAGATGAATTAGGAAGGGCACGCGATGAAGCAAGTAAAAAGATTAAGGAATTGCAGGATTCACTTACTCCTTTAGGTATTGCGATTGAGAAGTTCAAAGAAGTATGGGCAGAGGCTTTAAAGCCATTCGTTGAAATATGGGGAGAATTTGCTGCTGGTTTTGTTAATGCATTGACCAAAGTCGGTGAGTTTATTAATAAAATCAATGAAATTAATCCAGCTATTACACAGGTAGCTGGAATGATTCTGTATTTAGCATCTGCTTTAGCCGTAATTTTAACCCCTCTGGCAGTTGGAATTGGTTTATTTAAAGGATTAAGAGCTGCCGCTTTCGCTGTATGGGCAGTGATAGGACCATTAATGGAAGGTATGGCTTTAACCATGCCTGTAGCGCTCGGTGTAGCTGCTGCAATTGCTGCTTTAGTTCTTGGATTCAAATATGCATATGAGAACATAGAACCATTTAGGAATGCAATAAACAATGTCATAACAGCCTTTCAAGCATTTTGGCAGATTCTCATGGGTAATAGTGGCGGTGCGGCAAGTATGTTAACCTCACTTGGTATGTCTCCAGAGAATGTAAAGGCTATCTTATCGTTTGGTGAAACGGTTAGATCTGTAATTGAAACAATTAAACAAACTTTTACTGACTTTACAACGTTCATGCAAGGTATTTTTGCGTTGTTTATGGGAGATGGCGAAGGTGGTTCGGCACTTCTTAAATCATTAGGTTTATCTCCTGAAGCAATTACTACTATAACTTCAATTATAGAAGGTATAAAAGCAACAATCAGTGAAGGTTTAGGGGCAGTATGGACGTTTATGACCGAAATCGGAAGTCAGATCGCAACGTTTTGGAATGAAAACGGAAGCCAAATAAAAGAAGCGATAGGTAATGTTTGGAACGCTGTACTTGCAGTAATACAAGCTGTTATGCCTGTCATTTTAGCAGTCATGCAAGTCGTATGGCCAATTATCAAAGAAATTGTAATAGGGACATGGGAAGCAATTAAATCTGTTATTCAGGGTGCCTTAGACATTATTCTCGGTATTGTAAAAGTATTCTCATCTTTATTTACTGGAGACTGGAATGGTGTTTGGGAAGGAATAAAGCAAATTTGGAATGGAGCGCTCGAGTTCCTTTGGGGTTATATCCAACTTTGGGGAGCAGGACGCATTCTGAAATGGCTTGGTAAATTTGCTGGAGATATTGTTAAACCGTTCATTAAGTTTTGGGATGATATCAAGAGAGTCTGGAATGACGCACTAGCAGAAATTTATGTATTTTTCGGTTCGAAATTAGAATCGATAAGTGCATTTACTAGCAGTTGGGGCGGTATGATAAAAAATTTCTTTGGCGAAATTTGGGACGGTATTGTAAACGGTGTTGGTTCTAAACTAGAAGGTGTTGTAACAGGTGTAAAAATGATACTAGGTAAAGCTGTTGATTCTGTCACTGGATTTGTTAGTAAGTTTTTAAAAGCTGGTGAAAACATAATCAAGGGACTAATAGACGGTATCAGTAATTTCGCTGGAAAAGTAGTAGATAAGGTTAAGTCTATTGCTAGCTCAGCTTATGAAGCAGTAACAGGTTTCTTTAATATTCATTCTCCATCTCGTTTAATGCGCGATGTAGGGGAATTCGTAGTATTAGGTATGATCAAAGGGATAGACAATATGGAAAACCCAGCAGTTAAAGCTGCAAGAACAATGGCTGAATCGGTGAAAGATGCTTTTGATACATTGTCTGATGGAATAGTGTTAGGCGATATTTCAACAGGTACCGTAACTGCTCCTGCGATTCCTAATGTTTCAACAGGATACACAGTACCTGCAAGTGTTTCTGGGGTTTCTACGTCAAGCTTTGGTCAAAGCGCAATGGTGAAATCGCAAAACAGCGCTTCTATAAATGCTGCTACAGTACAACAAAAACCTACAGTAATTGAAAATGTACTTATTGTTGATGGGTATGAAATGGCACGAGTTACTGAGCCAATCATAAGCGATATGCAATCTAGTAATATTCAGATCAAATCTTATTTAAAAGGAAGATGATTAATGGACGTTTTAATTGAGCGTTTTAGTGGTGAAAAAACTCTGTTAAGCGACGTGGGAATTATGACATTAGATTTCCGCGTCCCGTCTCCTAAATATAACCGTCCTCGTGAGCAAGTTATAGGGCGGCCAGGTAGCATAGGACAAGTTGCTGATATTGAACCCCGTGAAATCACTGGGGTTTTTTGTTTGAAAGCAGGAAGTATGGAAACTTACGCAACAGAGAGAGATGAAGTTTTTAATTTGTTTAGAAGTAATGAATATTTTTTCATCTACGACATGCGAATTCCTGAAAAGAGATGGCTTGTGGTAGCTGATGATAGCTATGATTTTGACCAACAAAGAATGTACGGGTTTTTTGAAGTGAAATTCATAGCAGATAATCCACCATATTCTATGGCTACGTTCCGAACTGACGAACATGATTTTATGGAGAAATTATATAACTCAGATGTGTTATCTAGATTTGTCTTAGATAAGCCTATTCAATATGTGTTTTATAACGAAACAGACCTATGGGTATTTAATGCAGGGAATGTGGAAATAGATTCACGATACATGGATTTAGATATAAGTTTTACTGGTGCTTCTAATCAGTTGAAAATTACAAACAAATCTATTTTAGATCCATTTGGGCAACCGATTTATTGGCAATATTATGGTTCCTCAAATCCTAATGATCTAATCTTTATAACGGGAATCAGATCATTTAAGCAAGGTGCTAGTATATTCCGAGATACAAGTCGTTATTATATACGCCTAAAACCAGGATGGAACAACATTACTATCTCCGGGGCTAGTAATTTCGAAATAGCCTTCGGTTTCAGATATCACTACTTATAGAAAGAAAGGAGTGAGATGAACAATTGCTTATAGTAGAAGATTTAAATCAGTATCAAGAAATGGTGAGTGATTTTAAAGATTTGCATCGACAAACTACACTTAATGGTGAGCGGATATTAAGTTTTACAGTATTTAATACACCTAAAAATAATCATTCTTACCCTATGGTTGCAGAAGAGTCTTATATCTATTTTTATGGTGAACAATATGTAATTAAAAATACTTCCGAACGAAACTTTGGTAAAAGCGGAAAAATGAAGTTAGTTAAGTGTGTGCAAAAATTTTATGCAGATATGGCGAACTCTCAGTATATGGGTGTTAATGGCGAAAAATTCACAGGGCGAATGAATATTGTCACTTTCTTTGGTGAATTATTTAATGGGACACCATATCAAAATAAGTACGAATTAATCGGTGATTTCCCTATAACTACAGCAGATTTTGAGAACCTAGGACGTGAAAGTCGTTCTTCTATGCTTGCTAAAGGGCTAGAAAGATATGAAGTTGAAATTATTAACGAGAACGACAGACTTACAATAAAATATCGTGTAGGAGAGCAAACAGATTTTCAATTCCGTTACGGTTTTAACATAAAATCTATTTCTCGTGACGTAGATACAACAAACCTAGCGACACGAATTACGGGTTATGGGAAAGACGGATTAAAACGAGTGTACAATAGTCCAAATCAGGTGAAATTCGGTGTAATAGAAGCTAAAACAATTGAAGATGACCGTTTTACAAATCCCGCTTCCTTAGATGCTTATCTGAAGCAAAATCTACAAGATGTTCCTTATGTAACTGTAACAATAGAACATAGGGATCTAAGAAAATCAGGTTATCGAGATGTTGTTAAAGTAGGAAATCATGTGTTTTTAATCTACGAACCGATGAATCTCGATTTAGACACAAGAATCACACAAATCGATGAGTATTATGATCATAAATTAGAACCGTATGATACACATGTAACATTCTCAAATAACCCTTTAAGTTGGGCAGATGTTATGTTAGGTGAGATGGAAAAAACTTTACGTGGGATTGTTAATACGGATGGACTTGTAAAATATGATGCTATGAATGCGTTTCTAAAGAATGCAGCGGTAGCGATTAATAATACATTTACCGAAGTCCAGTATCCGGTAAATGGTGGTATTACATTGGTTGATAAAAACAACTCTAATAGGATTATTCGTCTCACTTCAGATGGTATTGGTGTTTCAAACGATGGTGGGCAGACATATAGAACCGCAATTACAGGTGACGGGGTAGCAGCAGAGCGTATATTCGGGAAATTAATCTCAGGGACACAATTAAGGACGAGTAATACTAGCAATTACGTTTCCTTAGATAGCCAATTTATGCGGTTATATCAGAACAATATAGTAAGAATGTATCATGGGTATTATCAGACAAGCAATGGAATTCAACCAACAATTATCTTAGGAAGTGATTCTAGCAATGTAGAATCTGGATCATTGATGATTTATCAGTTTGATGAGAATGATGTGAATAGTCGAGCGGCTGGTATTTCGATGGTAAATGGACGTAATGGAGACGGGTCGCTGCATAATTCGGGAACATTGTATATGACAATTGACGGAAAGGTATCTCTAACTGGTGATAAGAGTGTTTCTTTATCATCTAGTGGAGATGTTACTATTTATCATCGCGGGGACTTTAACATCGCAAAAGACGGATGGGTATATGCGAGCTTTCAAAAAAATTATGATGATGTAGATTTATTTTTAAATGGTGTTCGCCTACGATATAACCCAAGTTACGCAGGTGAACCAGGATTCCCGGCGCTGCAGATCATCGCAAAGGCATCAGATGGTTCAACAATCTATAAAAACGTTAAAGCTGGCGGATATTACGGCAGTTACGTTGATGTTTCAAATGGAGCTGTGGGGCGCGTTACAGCTAAGAATATGACTGCACAACAAACTATCGACTGCAACAGATTGATTACAAATGACTTAATAAATAATTCATTATCTACTCTAAAAACAAATATTTTGAGTATGGATGAATCTGCTTTTGACGAAGTGATGTCATGGCAGTTAAAAAGTTATAATCTGATCACTGAAGTTGAAGAGATAGAACGATATAATACGAGTTTAACTGAAGAAGATATCGCTAATGGCGCTGTTTTCAAGAGCATTGAAGACTTAGAAAGACGTTTCGGTCTGGTTTTGCCAGCTAAAGGCGATAAGCAAGGTGTGAATGTCTATTCAATGGCTACAAAAAACGCACGAGCGTTTCAAGTGCATGTAAAAAGAAATGAAGAACGACATCAAAAAAATGAAGAACGTATAAACAAATTAGAAGAACAAAATGCATTATTACTAGAAAGATTATCAACATTAGAAGCTAAGTTGAATGGATAGGCGGTGATTATTTGCGTAATGAGGTTTTAATTATAGATTTGGCCAACACTATATTTTCGAAAACGATAAGATCACGGCAGAACGATAAAGGCGGACTTAAATTAACCGTTTACCTAAAGGAGAATGGAAGGCCGATTAATTTAACTGGTTATACGGTTAAGTATGAAGCAATAAATAATGTTGGAAAATTCACTCGTGATGACGCCATTATTGTTGATATTACTAAAGGGATAATTGAATATGTGTTTTCCAAAGAAGCGGTTTCAACTCCTGGTGAGTGGAACGCTTATTTTGTTTGTGAAAAAAATGAGACTGAGCGTTTTAGCACGCAAGATATAAAAATCACATTAGGAAGAGATGTAAAAGAAGGAAATATTAAAATTGAAAACTATATTTCAGAGTTTGAGATTATTAAGAAAACGTTAGACGAGTTGCAGAAGAAATTAAGTACTATGGATGTTGTTAAGAAAAGTGGCGATACGATGCCTGGCAACCTCTTGTTTGACAGGGCAGGTACAGTCAGTACTAACAAAATAGCATTCTCTACGGCAGGAGTTGAAGAGCTCAACTTCTACCAAACAGGGGATGGTTATTACGGGATTAGGGATGTTAAAGGAAACCAAGGTGTTTGGGATTATAATCGTAACAATAAAACGTTCAATGTTTCCACTAATACAAACCTTGTTAAGAAAACTGGCGATATCATAAATGGATTACTTGAATTTAAGATTGATAATGCAATTGTGCTAGGAAGTCGTTCTTTTAAATCAGTTATTCATAAGGGTTCACAGGGAGAGCTGATATTTGCACCTTCCACAAAAGAACAAGGTGATTCTTGGGATTGGTCCAAACGAGTAGAATTTCGAACTGATGGGACAATCAGACAAGCGTATGATACAGGATGGATTAACCTTCCTACAACTGGTGTAGAGACCATTGCTGATAGGATAATGAAGTACAAGAGAAGTGGGGAGCAGATATCTGTCATTGGATCAGTTAAAAATCCGGCAAATACAACCGCATTTGCAACACTTCCAGTTGGGTTTCGACCTGTACAAAATATTGCTTTTCCGGCACTGGCATATGGCGCTGTACCAACAGTTTGTGAAGTTACAGTTAAAAGTGATGGTGGAATTTTCGTCAATGGTGTTCAGAGTGGAAATACAATTCATATAGCAATGAACTTTTTGATTTAGATATTACAGATTAAGCATGCAGAAGCAGGCTTTTTTATTTTTAGAAAAGGAGTGAAAAGATGGATCGTATTGATGTATTAATTAAAACATTTATAGCTACCTTCGGAGCTTTTTGCGGGTACTTTTTGGGAGGATGGGATACAACATTGAAAGTTCTAGTAATCATGGCAGCTATCGACTATATCACAGGAGTAGTCGCAGCAGGATATAACGGAGAGCTAAAAAGTAAAGTTGGCTTCAAAGGCATCGCCAAAAAGGTGGTGCTTTTTCTTTTGGTTGGAGTGGCCACCCAGCTAGATGTGGCACTTGGAAGCAATAGTGCTATTCGAGAAGCAACAATTTTCTTCTTCATGGGTAATGAATTACTTTCACTTTTAGAAAATGCTGGTCGAATGGGTATTCCGTTGCCACAAGCTTTAACAAATGCAGTTGAAATTTTAGGTGGTAAACAAAAACAAGAAGAGAAAAAGGGAGATGTTCAATAATGGAAATCAGAAAAAAATTAGTTGACCCAAATAAATATGGTACAAAGTGTCCGTATACAATGAATCCAGAATTTATCACAGTTCACAATACGTATAATGATGCTACAGCAGAAAATGAAGTGGCTTATATGATTCGTAATGACAACCAAGTATCGTTTCATATTGCTGTAGATGATAAGGAAGCTGTACAAGGAATTCCTTTAGAGCGTAACGCGTGGCATTGTGGCGATGGTGGCGGAAACGGAAATCGCAAATCTATTGGAGTTGAAGTCTGTTATTCTTTAAACGGTGGAGATCGATATTATAAAGCAGAAGATAATGCAGCTATCGTTGTAGCTCAACTCATGAAACAGTACAATATTCCAATTAGTAAAGTTCGCACACACCAATCGTGGAGTGGAAAGTATTGTCCTCATCGTATGCTAGCAGAAGGACGTTGGAATAGCTTTATTGAAAGAGTCCAAAATGCATATAACGGTGGTAGTAATAACGTAGCTCCAACGCCTACTCCATCGTCATCTAGTGGGACAGGTATTGTATATATTGAGGGGAATAATGTTAACCTTCGTAAAGGACCTGGTACTGGATACGGGGTTATTCGTCAATTAGGAAAAGGAGAATGCTACCAAGTATGGGGTGAGTCAAATGGGTGGCTAAACTTAGGTGGCGATCAGTGGGTATATAATGATTCATCATACATTAATTATACTGGAGGGAGTGCAACAGAACCTTCACAACCTTCAAATGATGGCGTTGGTGTCGTGACTATAACAGCGGATGTATTACGCGTTCGTACTGGTCCAGGGACTAACTATGGTGTCGTAAAAAATGTGTACCAAAGTGAAAGATATCAGTCTTGGGGATATAGAGACGGTTGGTATAATGTTGGTGGCGACCAATGGGTTTCTGGTGAATATGTGAAGTTTGAAAAATAAAACATACTACTATACAAAAGAATAGTTTGGTAAAAAACAAAGGCTGTCCTTAATGGGGGGCCTTTTTTGTCAATGAATCACCACAATATAAAGTACACAATAGCAAAAGAAAAACATACTATATTACTGCAAATGAAGCCTATGTGTATGGGAAATAGAAAAACCGGTTCTCTTAATTGAGGACCGGTTTTTCTTGTTTTTCTAATTATCTCCAACGCCATTCTATTTCATTTGAATCAAAGTAAACAGCAGGTATGCCAATTCCTTTTAATTGATTATCT